>Ga0105359_10004428_pt1 | contig 11218 bp, 3 predicted proteins | sample GOMGulsemesocosm_6_FD_83659 | JGI IMG/M metagenome (GOLD analysis project Ga0105359, IMG submission 83659) | Methane-oxidizing microbial communities from mesocosms in the Gulf of Mexico - GOM8C Gulf of Mexico | ecosystem: Environmental > Aquatic > Marine > Cold seeps | place: Gulf of Mexico... | reverse complement strand
GCTTGTCTGCAAAAAGCATGTGATGGGTTATTCCCCTAGATTGCATTTTGCTAAGTAGCACATCTTCATAAAACGGGAAATCAACAGAGTATGTACTCATTAAGCACGCTTCATAACCACCTTTTTCCAATTCATCAAATAAGGAGATACTCATACAACTGCCTTTATAAACTGCTCACCAGCTTTGGTGACTATTGTTAGACGGTCAGTCGTGTTTAATAAACCTAAATCTTTCATCACTTGGGTACTTTGATAGAATCTTGGGCTGGTATGTGTCGCTGACGGTATAGCATTTATGATAAGTCCACGTTCAGATGCTTCAAACCTAAAGGTGTTTTGGCTTTGATAACGAAGCTTTCTCATTGCCACTCGCCAGTGATTTTCAAGGCAATATTGTTGAGTAAAATTAATCATAGCTTCAACAATGTTCTGGTTAGCTAATTCATTATTTAGTTTTGCTTGAACAGTGCGTAAATTTACTGGGTACTTCGAAGAGTATTCAGGTGTAGATGGTATGTTTTCACTTGCCTGTAGGTTCTCTTCACGAACACAGATTGCTATAAGTATTTTCAAACAGTGGTTTATTAGACTTACTAGATCCTCTTCTGAAATGTCCCCTGTTCGGTCAGTAAGACTAATTATTTGATTGACTGATTGCAGCTCATGGTTGTCGTTTTGCCAATCGTTTATCGATGGTAGTGTATTAAATGTGCGTATAAAGTAATCTTTCGTCTTGTGAGTATTTTCACTATTGAGCACTTTTGAACCAACACCTTTATTCCAAAAGTATTCGGCTAATTCATGGGTGCTTGTTAGTGCTAGTTCTGATTTTATTGCCTGTAACATGGCAAAGAAAATACCCTGGAGTGCAATGGATAACATTTCTGAGCAAGAATATACCTGCCACTTCTGTGTTGTTTCTGCTAGCGATTGAGGTAGGTCTAAATTATCTAATTCAAAACCTGACTGGCTGTAGGTTAACTTTCTAAAAAGGGTTACATTAAACTCATGGTTATAGTCGCTTGCCTTTTTAGCCAATAGCAACTGATAAGCCATTGTTTTAGAACGTGCTACTGCTGAAACTGAATCTGTTGTGGTATCAAGTTCTGAAGTATCGGGTAGAAATGGAGAGACCCCTTTTAATAGAAGCTTTGTTAACAGCTCTTTCTCTTTGGTAGTTGAGGCTAAGTTAACTGGGCTGAAAGGTAATAGCTTGTCTAAGTCAGCTAGTGTGACATGATCGTTTTCAACGATGCTGAGAAATAATTCAGTAGGTACTCCTTCGTCAAAAGCTTTGGCTATTTCCCCGCCCGTTTCTTTTATAACTGAAGCACTTTCAATGCTGTCACCTTTGAATAACTTTAAATCGCGCAGGACACCAAAATAATACTGGCTTAAGCCACCAAACTTAGACATAAAATAACGTGATGCGTCGTCAGGGTTTCGATGAGCATAGTCAGATAATTTCAGTGATTGTTCACTGGAAAGTTCTTTTAGTTTAGGTTCAAGAGTATTTTTACCTACTGTACCGACTGAATATGAGGTTTTTCCTTCTGTGATTAAATCATGTCTCGCTGCTATAAGCGTGAATAAGCAGTCGGCTCTTCTAAACATTTTTACCAACTGCTCTTTGTCATTCCAACCTTTTCTTTGAAATGACCAAAACACCCAAGGATAAAAGCTATAGTATCTAGCCCTGTCGGTAACATTGGTAATACCTGGGAGGAGTTGGCTATAGATATTAATACACGGCGCATGTACACCGAGGTGATCTAAACCACCAATCTGGTGAGTCGGTTTAACCCAATTTGTTTGAATTTTATTATTCATTAAACGTCCTTTTAAAACTTATTTGTTTAAATTAAATCAAGTTGTTCGACTATTTTTTCCTCATATTCAGTGATGAAATTCAATACTTGCTCAAGATACTTTCCATGTTCTTTAGCTGTTCAGAGCGAAGATATGAAGGAGTAATCTCTAAAAACTCACTTTGAGAAATTGGCTTAAATTCAAATAATACCGCAATCATTACTAGTCTGAGTAAACTATTTCCTGGTGGAATTTCATCATCGAATTTAGCGATAACTTCTTGATCAAAATTTTTAAGCTTTATTTCTAGAGGATCCTCGTTATGAGTATAGTTTTTAACTGCAAGCGTAACTTCAGTTTCATGTTCTACTTCATTTTAAATTTCTTCTATTTCTGTGTCCATTACAGACTTCTCTGGTACCTCTGTTTTCGATTGATGTAGTGCTTCAATGATAGGCTTTAATTGAACTTGAGGGTTTTTAAACCAATCGGTAGACCAAATACGCTTAATGTTCCATCCTAAGCCGCGATCATTATGAATAACAAAACTTTGGGCGGTTTGCGCAAGTTATGAGCCTTTAGCTGTTACTTTTTAACCAAGTTAAGCGTAATTTCAAAGCACCCATTCTAGATTTAGTAAACGTAAGACCATGATATTAACACTCTAATCAATATGTTGGTGAGTACAAATTGAAGGATGGGTATTTGAACACCCATTTAAAATAAAGAGATATTAAATCTAAAACTTCTTGGAAGTTTAGTTATATCCAATAGAGTTGTATAACTTACTAAATGCTTAAGCATCGGTAAGTTTATTGTTTACTGATCTTTCATATATATTTGAACCTAAACTACAAATGCTCCATGTATCAATTCACACTAACAATCTACATCATCGAAAATACAGCGCTCGTTTAAAACTCTAGCTCCATCATATTCTCTTGAGAAAATTTCGTATGAGTAATTTTTATCACTACCAAATTTATTTTCAATATCAGATCGACATTCATTAAATAGTTCTTCAGCTTCCTCTAACAAAAGAGCACTGTTTTCATCTATGAAATTAGTTTTATATGCTCTAAGCGCAGACTCTAGACCAGAAAAATAATCATCAGGTTCTTCACCTGTCCAGTCCTGGGAGTAATCCTGAATTTCATTATAAATCTTACCAATTGATTCATGTTTAATCTTTTCAAAAACGATTTCTTTCTCAATCTTTGCCAATAGGCTGCTTATTTTATGTTCAAAAATACCTGAGTCGAATTGTACTATCGCAATTGAAGATAATTTTTTTACCACTGACAGCCTAATATCTTCATCTAACAATCCGAGCATATTTAGTTTTATAAGAACCTTAAGATCACTACAATATTTTAATTGAGGATAGACTGTCAAAGCGGCTACATATTCTGGTTTTGTTTTTACGAGTTCTTGCAGAAAGTCCAAATTACATTTTTCCGATAAAAAATAAGACATGCGAATGTTATTCATGTAAATTTTTCTATCTAACTTCATCATACGGTCGATCAAGCGTTTATAGTAACCCTTAGGCACAACAATTTTTACACCTTCAACATCACTGAGACCACAACTTACCTCACTAAATATTTTCATCAAATCAGCCCCCAACAGGTATTCACTTAAGAACTCTCTATCAGAAGAAAACTTATTCGCTAAAGCATCCTGAATTGTTGGGTGCTTGAACTTCCAAAAATATTGACCCTCTTTAAGGTATTCAGTTGTAAAGCTTCCATTAAGAAACTTGAATGCTCTAACTGTATTATGAAATGAACTTCCAAGCCTATTGATGTAGCTCGGATCTACCACTTCCAGTTTTACAGGGCTTTCAAGCTCCCCACCATTCATGAAAAGTAAGGTCAAAGCAGCCTTACAGTGAATATCAAGGTTATTTATCGTATCAGATAAAAAATCCATAGGATTACTGATGAATTTGGTAATATTTTGATTATTACCATCTAATTCTTTTGTAAAGTGTTTATCACCTAGTCGCCTAGCTACCTCTGGTGAAAAACTAAGACTATCAACTATCGTCTTCAAAAATGGCTTTAGATTAGTCTTGTAACCTTTATTCTGATTACCAAGTTTAATATGATTATATAATATTTGTTCTCGTTCATCTCTAGATATTTTCTCGACATAAATTGTTACTTGAGAGTCTCGTAAAACAGGCGCTGCATACTCTTTGAGATATTCTTTTGCTTCTCGATATATGTATGTTCTAGATGTGAAAATTATCTTCGTTCCTTTTCTAATTGCCGTATTTAAGTGGCTAAGCGCTAAATTCCAATCATTAGCTTTAGAAAAATCTAGCTGTGTCGCACCAAAAACATCATCTACCCAAAATACCTGATTATTTTCATTTGGGTTCCAGTGTGTTTTAAATTCTTCAGGGGAATTTACTTTAATGGCTCTTGATTGCCATCGGTCAATGGAAGATAAAACAAGTGATGCTGCAATTGTTGACTTACCTGATGCAGGGTCTCCTAATAATAAAACAAAATTATTTTCAGTTAATGCTTTTACACTCTGACCATAAGCCTCTGTAATAACAAATTTTGCAAGATCTCCCCCCATCGAAGATAAAATTTCATTTGCTTGAACATATGCCCTTTCATCAATAATTTGAGACAAATCTCCTAATCCATAAACCCTTGGAACCAGCATTCTTAGCTTTGGGGATTCTGTTATTTTCTGACTTAACCATTGCCCTGTAAATACTCTACAAACCTTAACACCATCAATGTTCTGGAACGAAGTAACTATTTTTCTTTCAGCATCTGCTGACACTTTTGCATTTGTAAAAATTAAATAGTTATCGCATAATCCATTTTTTGCCAAGGCCTCAGCCTTACTCAATTCATCTCTAACATGACTAAAGCTAAAGCCTACATCTTTCTTAATTGTATGTTTGCACTGAACAGTGAATGAACCATTAAAGCTCTCATTATTATTTATTTCAAAATTATCCCAAGTACCATAAAACGCTAAGTCTCTACCACCATCATTTACTTCTGAAAAACTTTGAACTGTCTGTCCTAAAATACTGCAGAGCACTGTAGAACATAACTGCTGGAAAGCCTTCCAACCTAAAGTATGGAGTTCATATGTCACATCATTTGCTTGTACGGTCACTATGTACTTTACCTTTTATTATTAGGTGGAATATTCGTTTAAATTACTGTTTTATTTCATTTATAACTTTGTAATAATAATCTATATTTGATTAACATCACTTTGTCAGTTTACTCAAATCAATAAACATTAAAACATAGCTTCATATAAAAACCATCACTCACTTAATATGTTGGCTTAATACATTTATCAGAGTGGACTTCGTCCCATTTCACTTGATTATATCGCTGTACCACACACACGATCACCTTGGACTACGTCCAAACTAGCTATGCCATTGCAACTTAATCTTTCTTATGGTTAATAGATAAAATAGGCGGTACTTCTAAAAAATCACTAATAATTTACTTCCTCTCACTAAGCACAAACTCTATCTTTATTTGACAAGTGTTCAACAAATCATTGTCTTTCATAAAAAAGCAAGTCGAAATTCTCACTTACAATAGCCATTGCCATCGTATTTTGGTGCTCAGCCATCTGTCTTAATATTCGTAATAAAGCGATTTTCGTCTCTGGTGACAGCTTATTCAAGTCACCAATATCATCCAAAACCAATTTAACCAGCACAACGAGCTGTTCTTCAGTATTTTTATCGCTTTCATTTGAGGACCACGTTAGCTCCTCCAAACATTTATCAATCCATGTTAACCCTTGATGCCTTATTTCATATGCACTACGGGTTCTTAGGAACCGTATTAACTTATCTAATGATTCTTGTGATAATTTTTTTGACGCATGCACATCAAGTTCATTACTCATTCCTTTCACAATATCAACATGGTGTTGATTCCATATGTAATCTATTATGATCTGATTCAAACCAAAAATAGAGTCCCAAATTTTATCTAAATCTCTTTTACTACCGCCAGGTTTTTGCCAGTTTTTGTTGTTCAGTACAAATTGAATCATCTCATTCCAATGTGATAAAAACACTGCACTTTCTATTTTTTCACTGCCTAACGCAGAGAACCATTCATAGAGGAATTCATCAATCCAAAGATGAGCTGACACTCCCAACTCAAGTAGAGGTTGCCACAGGCTTCTCGCCTCTTCTGTGCTATCACAACTTAATATGACGTGTGGTAATTTTCCCAGTAACCATTTATCAAATGCATAAGGCACCCCATCAACTTCATCAACTTTTTGAACACCATAATCCATTTGCCATAAAATAGTTTGACTACATTGTTTCCAAAAACTCAACCAATAATCTTTCTCAGTAGAATTTATGGCCCTATCTAATGTTGGTAACCAATCATAAACGCGCTTTATTACGGCAAAATCAATACCTGTTGACCGACGATGCGCTTTGCTTAAACCATATTCTTCGCTTATATAGATCTCATTATAAAAAGTGTGTTCCAGTGATTCCCAAGTTGGTATTTCTACAGGTAAACTTGCATCAATGAACTTAAGGAAGTATCTCTCAAATTCTGAATATAACTGTTCAACAGATAATTTTTCTTCTCCATGTATCTCATTTGACGCTATCAATATTCTCTCTCTATAGACTGACCACCTTGTCGCTAAATGAATTAGCCGATAAAAATCGTCTCTAAACTCTGCCCTGTGATCAGATACTATCCTAAAGAGTCGCTCAACCGTTTCATAATGAAAGCTAATACATAAATGCCCTATCGCAGATCTGATATCTTTATTGTCTCTATACTCTAACCACATAAGGGGGATCACATCTGTGCAAAACCTGTCCCATTCAAAATCCATGGATGTATCAGCAATGCGTAGTTCTATTTCTGGCTGCTCAAAAACACACCCTAATATCGTCTGATAACACCATTCTTCATATTCTACCCATATATCATTAAGTTGATTTTTATATATATACAATGCAGCTGCCAAAGCGCATTTTGTTCTCACTAATCGTAATTTTCTATCAATGCTATCGTTGTCAAACTTTAGTTTGGCGAAGGTTTCCAAGGACTCTTTGATGTCTGCTGAATTTGGTGCTATCCCATTGTTAATCAATTCTCTGCATCGTATTGGAATTACAGATAGTGATTGCGTAATATCATTCTCTTTACTTTTAGCAACCCATTTATCCTCTATCACTTTAGGGGGAGTATATATAGGGATATATTTATTCAATTCGACCTTTTGATAAACCCAATTTTTTAGATCTAATTTGTGCACCAATTCAGATGTTATGGGATGACAAGGGTTCTCTTCTGTTGTGCTATCCAACCAATGTTTAAATGCAGGCCATATTTTATCAGTAACTATTATTTTAAACGCCGGATCATTTATCATCATTTGTAGAATAATATTTTCAATATTTTCTTTTCTGTACTCTCGCAAGTGCCATGCCTTTGCGGCATTGATTTCTTTTTCGGTATGCTTGTATCCAAATGCCATCATCTGATGGCTTTCGCTATCTAGAACATGGTAGAAGTCATAAATAAATAACTCAGGAATATTAAGAAAATCAGCGCAAACGCCTTTAAATAACAAAGTCTGTTTTTTGGCCAACTGCAAACACACACCAATTATTGTCATAGAGTTACTATGGGTTAGTAAATGACGAATATCATCACTAACATCCTCATCATCATCTATTTTATCTGACAACCACTTTTCTAACGCCATTAAAGCGCATATCAACAGTTTCGGTGGCGGAACGGTCACTCTGCAAGAATACATCCACCGTCGTTCGCCAATCCATGTTTTTGACTCCCCATTTAACTCAATATCTAACGTTAGTGGAAAGTTTTCATTGGTACTTGTTTCATGATAATTTAATTTCTTATGTTCTTTGTTCTCCAACCATTTTTGAGACGCTATTTCGGTTAGTCTTAATATTACTCTCATTCCTTCATTAGGTGATACTGCTAGCAAATGAAAAAATGGGCCTTTATCGAAAGAAACAGGAAAAAGATTCAGGTTATCAACCAAGCCATACTGTTTATCTCTTGATAAATGATAGCTAGAATAACTTTTACCACCTTCTTTTATACATAATGCCAAGATGATATGTGCCGCCTTGGCCGATTTTTTTACAATCAAAGGTAATGAATACATCGTATATAAAAAAAAGTATCTGAAATCCTGATCTACAGGAAAAATAGGCCCACCTGATAGTGAAGGTTTAAAAACTTTTTTCCCGTAAATATTATCCATATCTGAAGATTGAGCCTCTAACTCTTCAACCCTTTTAAGCCATATTGGATCGGTAATTGGCTCAGGTTCAGGATCTGCTGGTAAAGCTGTTGTTGGTTTGCTCAAACCAGTGGCACAATAGGAAAACTCGATAATCTCATCCATATTGTCATGTATTGCAGCAAAGCCAGTTTGATAAAAAAATGACGGGTGCTCATCATCATAACTTAACCAGCGATTCTTATCATGGTAGCGGCGATGCTGATTGTGTTGTAATGCTTTCCAACTCATTTTAATTGCTATATCGCCTAAAGTTTTACGATAACGTGTAGCTTTAGGAGTATGTTTTAGCCATGTTTGACAAATATGAGCAGTCTGGGTTGGTGCCAACTGAATAAATTCATTCTGTTTAGATTTTATTACTGCCAAAAAACCGTACCAATAATTCAATATTGGATGTCTGTTCCAAGTCATGGCCAATAAAGTGTCAGCACCTAGCTGTTCCGTTACTTTCATAGTTAACGGATCGGGTTGAGTTGCAACAAATAGAAATCGTTTTAGGAGTCTTTTCAATAAACTGGCTTTATCATCAATCAATTCAGGCCAAAGCTTTGTCATAATAACTTCAGGTTGTGACGAGTAAATAATGGATTCAAGTAACAGATCGGTAGTTAAAAACCATTCTTTATTTGCAAGTGACTTTTTGATCAACTTAAACCAAATACTCGTGTCTTGGTTGTTGTCTAAAAGATGTAGCCCTAATAATGTAATTGCTCTGTACCAACTAGGCAGGTTTATTTTGCTGAAAAGGTACTCCTGCTCCTCTTCCAAGTTCATCCATAGCACTCTTTGCTTGAACCAATCTAAGAAAAGATCATGGGTAAAACTTACACGCCCTTTATTTCTTTGGCAAATACCATCTTTTTCTAATCCCCCTAAGACAATCAAATCAGCGGTAGGGAAGTTTGTAATATTAACAGATGATTGCAATGCGTCAGCTAATTTTTCAGCCAGGGTTAGTGAGAAAGCTTCTCGCATAGCTCCATCAATTTTGTCGGTAAACTCAGTCTGCCAATACCACTCAATCAAATCTGCTTCACTTGTCCATTTTGATGTATCTGGGAGTTGTGCGAAACCACTGAATAAATCAATAATTTTAGGCCGTTTGAGTAATGGCTGTAACCTACTTGATTGAAATATTTTCTCAAACTGTGGGAAAGATGAAATTATTTGATTAATTTCATCTTCAGTAAAATTTTCTATTGTAAACAGTTTAGGTGTAATGATCACACCTATGTGCTTAATAAGACCACGTTGTAAAGTTTCCCATCGAGATTGCTGGCAAGTTATAAGTAAAGTAAATTTTTTGCTAAGTAGCAGAGGTCTGATTAATTGTGCTGCTGTTGAATAGTAGTTATCATTGACACGGTCAAGGCCATCGACAACGACAAGGTAATCATCACAAGGTAAATGCTCAACCAAGTCAGACCATGGATGTTCTATGTTAAGTTTGTTTTCAGCTTGTTTTAAGTTTTCACTCTCAATAAGATAACTATCAAGCCACAACGTCTTACCCCTGAATTCATTATGTGCAATAGACCTTGCCAATACAGACTTACCCGATCCAGATTCACCAACCATAACTAGCAAAGGATGTTTTTCGAGTTCAGCTTTCACCTTATTTCGTAATGCAGATCGCTCAACTTCGAGGCGACCACCAATTAAATGGGGTAAATTATCTTGCACATTCTGGCTATACTCTGCAAGAATATTGATGTCGTTGAAATAATTTGAATGGCCTTTGAATGAAAACTCATGACTTAATTGACGAATAAATGCAGCATTGTCTAGTGAGCCTTCGTTCACTCGAGTCGACTTAACCATAAGGTGTAATCGGTCGAAAAGGTTTTGTGCTAACTCAGACTTAGGATCCTTAAGAGCGGCCTGACAATTCAATAGTGACTGGTTGAGATAAGAGGATTGTTGCTCATTTATGTCTGATGAAAATATTATAAGCCTTTTAAGTAAATTATCTTGGTCGATAGCTATAACAGAATGGTTATCTTTCAAATCACTTGGACAAGAAAAACTATTATATAAATCAGTTATATCTTTTGAAAATTGTCCGTTTTTCATCTTGACCGATAATTCATCATCGATTGAGTGCTGGACTTTGCTTAATAGGGAATTCAACGATTTTTTTGCTGCACCTGACAATGAACCGGTAATAATACCTAGATAATCATTTTCCTTATTAAACAGTTCATTGTCATCATAATGTAAATAATGACGCCAAATGGCCTCAACAAAATCGGCAGGTGCTTTTTTTGCTGTAAATTGCATATTACTTTTAATCGAAATTGCGCAATTAACGTTTCGTCCATTTTTTTTTACTGTTAGGAGAATATCATCAAGTAACCAGCCACTGTTACCGACCTGGAAGGTGATTTTTTTTATCTCGCCTTTGCAAACAGGAGATAGCGGTAATGCACACAGCATACAAGTAGATAACCAACTAGCGACGAGATCTTCAAAATCAAATCCTTTGCCACTCGTTAATTCAGAAGGAGCCAAGTAATACGGGTTTTCCACGATGAGTACATCCTTGTTCTAGGTATTGATTAATGCTGACATATCAACAGTAAATAACTAATAAAACTATCTAAATAACCTTAAATCAAGCAGATTTAATGGCTCTGGTTAGAAATCGAACTATGTTTTTTTGTAAATATAAATTTTAACTCAATATTCTATTAAACCTTGATCTAAATGCTTTTTCACCACCTTCCATTTGATTACAAATATTTTCTTTTACTGCTTGTTCTTGTAAAGCACCTTGTATATTAGAGCGTAGCCCTTGCGAGTCGTGTTTCATACTTATGACGTACTCAGCGTCACCGTTAACAACTATAGGTGCTGAATGTGAAACAATTATAAGCTGCCTTCTTTGCTTATTTCTTACTATTGCAGGGATAACACTATTACTCAGCATTAGACAATCTAGATCGTCCTCAGGCTGGTCTAATATAAGCGGGTCTAAGCCATAAGATAAAAGAAATTGAAGCATATTAGCTGCTTTTTGTCCTGGTGATGCTGTTTCTATATTTTCCATAGAACCGCCTAATGTTTTATAACGTATTTG
>Ga0105359_10004427_pt1 | contig 11219 bp, 6 predicted proteins | sample GOMGulsemesocosm_6_FD_83659 | JGI IMG/M metagenome (GOLD analysis project Ga0105359, IMG submission 83659) | Methane-oxidizing microbial communities from mesocosms in the Gulf of Mexico - GOM8C Gulf of Mexico | ecosystem: Environmental > Aquatic > Marine > Cold seeps | place: Gulf of Mexico... | reverse complement strand
TTCCAAGGCTGTGTAATGTAAAATTGAAGCGCTTTCGTTTAAAGCAACAATATTACCATAGGGTGTTTCATTGGCGGTATGATGAGTAGCTTTTAAGTAACTTTGCTGAATATCAAACTCTGATGCCCCTGCTAAGAAGGCGTTTTTAGCCGCTTTATGACCTAATACAGCTGAAGCATTTGATCGGCGCATACATTCATGCTCGTAAGCAGATTTATAAGCTCTGTGGTAGTGCAAGTAATTCAGCAAACCTTCCGGATTAATAGTTTCAAAGCCAAGTGCGCGCGCCACTTCAATGTGTTCACCTATATAGGCAAAACCTTTTTTGTCATACGGTAATAGCTTATCGACATCGCTAGCATTAGTAAGCACTTTAATATCGAAGAACTTATTCCAATAGCTTTCGCTTAACTCTACAACTTTATGCCAAAAGTCTACTGGTTGATAATAAATAAGTGTAGGTTTATCTTCACCATTAACTATCAACCAACTATTTGGAACATCAGTTAAAGGTAACCAATGTTTAAAGTGCGGATTTACTTTGAATGGATAACCATAATCATCTAAAAACACTTTAATCTCTTGACCAGAATGGATCACTATCCCTTGTAGATTTTCACGGGTTAACGCTGTTTTACTTCTTTGTTGTAATTGCGCAATATGTGCGGGATAAAGTGTTGTTAATTTAGTCATTTGATCTCTACCGTGATTTTTTCAATATCATAACATACCAAGAAAAACTGTACATTTTATCACTTCTTGCCAGCATGTATGAATAGCAGTTTAAGTACAATTTTCTATACAACTAGTCACCAATATCCATTTTAATTATGTCATCAAACAATGAGCTCTGTTGCCCTATTTTAACTTGATATATCTGCTGATACGCTAAAACACTTTTTACATAATCGCGTGTTTCTTTAAAAGGTATGGTTTCTATCCATACATCTGCTGGTAATGCCGTTCTGCCTTTCAACCATTTCTTTATTCGGTAAGGACCAGCATTATATGAAGCTGTCGCCAGAACATTATTACCTTTATTCTTATCAAGTAATTGTCGTAAGTATTTGGTTCCCAAATTTATATTATTCTTCGCTGTTAACAAATATTTTTTAGACGTTAACCGCTTTCGCAATTGTTTCGCTGTATTGGGCATAACTTGCATTAAACCTTTAGCGCCAGCTGTTGAATTTGCGTCAGACATGAATGAACTCTCTCGGCGAGTAATAGCAAATGCCCAAGCAGGGTTAACGTTATGAGTTGACGAGTAATGCAGGATTTCCTCATTAAAAGCTAGAGGAAAGCGTAAATCAACATCATTTAAGTAGCCAACGCTAGATAACGTAAATATTGCCCGATCAAACCACTTGATTTCGTTTGCAATCTTAGCCGCTATTAATTTTTCTCTATTATTAAGCTTGCTTAACCAATAATTCCATTCTTTTCTAGCTTGGTTGAATCGACTTAAGTGAAAAAATTCAAATGCTCTTTTAGCAGCGGGGTTAATTAATAACTTATCTTTTTCAGCTTGCGTAAATTTTAGCGGTTCATCTTCTAGGTTAATCGGTTCATCAATATAACTCGCGGCCAAGAAACCATAGTAGTGTCGTTTTTGCGCAAGTTCTTTTAATATTATTCTCCCTTTATCTGCCTGCCCAGTTTCCAATAAACTTCGGCCATACCAGTACGTCCATTGATTTGCTTTTTGTTTATTTATAGGTAATAAATCAAGTTCTTTTTTTATCGCTTGCCAATCTTGATTACGTAGTGCTTGTGCGATACGCCACTGGATAATATCCCCCGTTAAGACTTTATCATCGACTTTATGTAACCAATGTTGCGCATTTTTGTGACCCTTACTTGCTAAGGCTAAAGCGAATTTTAACGTTATATCTGCCTGCTGTTGTTTTGTTAATTGGAATTGTAACTGTGCTTGTTTATAGATTTTAAGTGCCTTATTGGGATCACGCCAAATTAACCTTTTTAATCCATAGCTAATAATCTCTGCTTCTTTTGTTGATTTTTTAGCAAAACGTTTTAAATTACTTATGTAAGCAGGGTCTCTTCGAACTTTGTGCCACAGTGTTCCTAAATATTGCTCCGATTTCGGTAACAATCGAGTTAGGTATGGAATAAGCGTATGCTTGCCTCCTTGCGCTGCTAGAGATATTCGTTGCCATATAACATCATCGGTTCTATACCCTGCTAACTCCCATGCTTTAAATAAAGGGTCGCATACTTTAGGTTGTGATTTTCCTACCAGCCATAATTTAGTTACTTTAGGTAAAATCACACTGGGTTGTGCCCCTAAGGCTAGATTGTAATTATAAAATTGACATGCAAGTTCGGCTGATCCAGTCGCAACGTAATATTTAATAAACAGGGTTTTACGTTTGCGTTTTGCTAAATAATTTAACCATTTTTTTCTCAAAGGCCAATCTAACGGCGTGCCATTGTATTTTGTTAGAAATGTGTCAATTTCTTTCGCCTTCGATAAACCCATTTTATGAATTAACTTTTTTTGATCTAAATAGGGCTGCAATGGATAGAAGTGCAATTTATTATAAAGTGATTTATATTTTGATGAATTTGCTTGCCAAACATTTTTCTCTGCTTGAATAAATGTTTTTCTTAGCGCTATATCAGATGACAAGGCACCTAAACTAATCGTAGACAAAAATAATAACGCTAAAAAAGAGCAAGATGAAAATGGAAAATTAAACCGACGTTGCATAACAACCCTTGTTAAGATCAAGACTTACAATAATTATACTTTTTGCAAGTTACTACGAGTCTCTGATTATTCTCTTATTGATAAACAAAGCAAGCAGTATTTTACTCATAAGTTGATTCCCTCTTTGCCACAGCATTAGTTACTGTTATGCTTTTGCTTTATTCTTACAAATACTTAGCAATGCGCGATACATTTTTAGTTTTATTATTAACAAACTTTTGTTTTTGTTGTTTTGCCAATCAACAAACTGTTGGCGTGCTTGTAAATTACCACTTACAGCAAGCTGATAAGCCAGGGTTGGGGTTTGTTTTTAAAAGTCACTTTAACGATTCTTTAGCCTTAGAGTTTTCTTATATTCAAAATCAAGATGTTTCGGTAGAACTAGACTCATTTAATGTACTTGGTGCTTTCGATACGTCACTTCTCGGGCTGGCTGTATCTCGGCAATATAATGACTTTGTAACAGTTAACCTAGGCGCTGGCATTAGTTATACTTTAAATTCAACTAATGCTAGTTTAATTGCCGATAACTCGATAGTTCCTTATTTCAAATTTTCTACTGACTACCGCATTAATAAGCATATTTCTTTGTCGTTCGGTCAAATAAGTCAGTTTTCTAAAAACATTTTGGATACCAACCATAGCTTGTTTCTTAGCTTCAACTATAAATTTGGTAATATAACCAATGCTTCCGACAAGAAAACTGTTGTTCACATAGAGTCGATATCTAAGAAAACGACAATAGCCCCCAGTATAAATTCACCCACAGTAGATATGGGAAAAGAAAGTAAAATGAAACTACCTCCACGGAATAAAAATAGTTGGTTTTATCAATTCGGAGCTTTTGGCAATAAAAACAATGCATTAGATGTAGCAACAAAGCTAAAAGGCCTATTTAATGATAGTAATAACAATCAATTAAGTATTATTTTCCATAACAATCTATACAAAATTCTGAGTAAACCTTTTCGAGATAAATTGGAAGCTAAAAACTGGTATAAAGTAATTAATAAAAGAATCAACGTTAGTGGCTTTGTCGTATTTATTTCAGAATAATGTTTCTTCATTCAAACCTGTGGAATTTTGAAAGATTCGAATTAACGCTTCAGGTGTATTAAAGAATAACTTTACGTTAAAATGCTTTTCCCTTTTAACGGTGACACAATAACAAATGACAAATGATATATTTACCACCGCAGATCACCATTTGGATACCATCGGATTGAGGTGTCCAGAACCCGTTATGATGGTGAGATTAAATATTCGTAAAATATCCTCAGGTGAAACATTATTGGTTACAGCAGATGATCCATCGACAGCTAGGGATATTCCAAGTTTTTGTCGCTTTATGGAACATCGACTTATTAAGAAGCAAACAAACAGTAAGCCCTATCAATATTTAATTTTAAAAAGCTAACTTAAATTTGATAGCCCTTTTATGCATAATGCCAATGGATCGAAATGACTTATCGTGAGCTACGTTGATTTAGATTCTCGCTTTTTTCTTCAAGTATTTTACCTATTGCGCTTCTTTCTTCATCAGATAATTCGTCTGGAAATATCTTACTTAGCACATCACTTAGATCATTATGAATTTTCTGGTGCTGTTCTTTGATATTCTTATGAACATCCACCACTCTGTATGTTTGCACTGGATAGGCTATGCCTTTTACATTTATTTCTTCTTTCTTCTCACAATAGATAACATCTTTGATCAAGACATAAGTTTGATGAGATATCATTATCTCATCGGGCTGTGCTACGGATTCCAAACGACTAGCTAAATTAACGGTTCCACCAATAATAGTGTAATCCAAACGGTCTTCTGAACCAAAATTTCCAACAGTACAATAACCAGAATTAACACCGGCCCGTATTTGCAAGGGTTCGTAAAACCCTTCAGATTGCCACTTTTCTCTCAGTACTTTCATCCGTTTACGCATCTCTAATGCCATGAGGATACAATCTAAAGCGTCTTGTTTGCTGCCTTTAGTTTCTGGGTCGCCATAAAATATCATTATCGAGTCGCCCATGAACTTATCGACAGTACCGCCATAGTTTATTGCGATGGCAGCCATCTCATTAAAGTATTCGTTAAGCAAAGCAGATAACGCTTCAGGTTCAACTGAGTCCGTTAATTGAGTAAATCCCTGTATATCAGAAAAGAAAACAGTTAGATTTTTCCTATGCGTTTCAACCTTAACTTGTCGTTCGCCTGAGAATATAAATTTGTAGATTTGAGGTGACAAGTACTTTGATAGGCTGATAGCCATCTGTTCTTGCTTCTTGTATAAGCGTGATATTGTTAAGGCTAAGAATATCGATAAAATTGAAGCGATAAGTAAAGTTATAATCAATACCGACGCCGCTATTGTTTTAACTTTCTCTGTTTCTTGTTGCAATGACATCTTAGAAGTCGTCATACTGCTTAGAATGCCATCGGTTAAAATATCTAACAGGTCTGTAGGCGGTCTATCTAGGCCTCTCACCATTGTGTCAGCTGTTTTATAATCTACCCTTTCTGATTTTTGAAACGTTGACAAAGCTATTAAATAGCTTTCTTGCAACACTTTATGTGCATTCATAAAGCGGTTTAATATGGTGAGTTGCTCTGCGGTGATACCTAAATTAGCGACAATTTTTCCACGTTCTCTTACACTATCGTATCTGTCAATAAACCCTTGATGATATTTTTTAAAGTCATTTTCTTCATGGCCTCGAATTAGTATATTCTTCCATTCTTGTACTTGTTTTTTAAAATCTACTTGAATGTGCCTCACTTCATCAATTGCTTTTGAATCTTGAAGAAGATTGTTGTAACTTTTAATTGAACGGTCCATTTCTATGTAGTTATATAAACCAACAAATAGAATTAACATCAGTAAAATGATATAGCTGATAATAACTCTAGCAAAAATAGAAATTTTCATACGTTCCTTATCCTTTTATTTTTTATAAGTATATCCTAGACTCGTCACTGACTCACGTCCATGGTGTTGTTATCTAGTGCGCATCCTATGCATAAAAAAAGGAATGACAAGCATTCCTTTTGAATAACTACTAACTATTATTTTTACTGCAAAACAGAAATATCTGCAATAGCAAAAAATTCGTTTCTTATTTCATTCAACAAAGTCAGTCTATTAATTTTTATGGCTTCATCATCGGCCATTACCATAACACCATCAAAGAAAGTATCAATAGGGCCTTTTAACATGGCCAATTCAGATAAAGCGGCTTGATAATTATTTTGCTCTATTAATGGAGCTACTTTGGTTTTTAGTTCTGTAAAAATTTCTGTTAGCTCTTGTTCTGCATTTTCGTTAGCTAATTCGCTTCTAAAGAAAGGGTAAAGTTTACCTTCAAATTTAGCTAATATATTACCTACACGTTTATTTGCCGCTGACAATGTCGAAGCTTCTGGTAAGCCTTTAAAGTAACTAACAGCTTTAATGCGCTTATCAAAATCCAAAGGAATGGTTATTTTTTTCGCTAACACGGCTTGAATAACATCTACAGATACATTTTGTTCTTGGTAATATGCCCTAAACCTGGCTAATACAAAGTCAATAACGTCGTTCTTAGTATTGGTATTTGTTAATTTATCACCAAATAAATTAATACTTTGTGTAATTAAATCAGCGAAATTTAGCTCAAGTTGTTTTTCTATGCTAATTCTGATTAGACCAATTGCCGCTCTTCGCAAGGCAAATGGGTCTTTATCACCTTTAGGCGCTTGATTAATACCAAATATTCCAACAAGCGTATCTATTTTGTCTGCTATTGCTACTGCACAACCTATATTTGCTTCTGGAAGCTTATCACCAGCAAACCTAGGACGATATTGATCTTCTAGTGCCTGTGCAATAGCTGAAGACTCACCATCATGCAATGCATAGTATTTCCCCATTGTGCCCTGCACTTGTGGAAATTCCAACACCATGTCTGACATTAGATCTGTTTTGCTCAATAATCCCGCGCGATACGCATCTGCAGTGTTTTCACCTATTGTACTAGCAATATGCTCACTTAATTTTGCTATGCGCTCAGATTTAGCTTTCATGGTGCCTAGCTGTTTTTGAAACATGACTTTTTCAAGGCTTTTTAGTCTACTCTCTAAGCTCTGTTTTTTATCCGTTTTAAAGAAAAACTCTGCATCTGCTAATCTTGGCCTGATGACTTTCTCATTACCGAATATGACCTGGTTAGGTTCTTTACTTTCAATATTTGCGACAAAAATAAACTTGTTTAATAATTTGCCATTCTTATCAACAACTGGAAAATACTTTTGATGGTCTTTCATTGAATAAATTAGCGGCTCTGACGGTACGTTTAAGAACTCTTTGTCAAAACTTCCGACTAAAGTAACAGGCCACTCTACTAAAGCTGTTACTTCATGAAGCAACTCTTCATCAATTAGTGCGTCACCGTCTAATGAATTGGCTGCAGCGTTTACTTGTTCAATTATTCTTGCTTGACGGTCATCATAATCAGCGACAACAAATGCCTTTGATAATTTGCTTTGATATTCGTTTGCATGATTTAAGGTGATAAATCCTTGATGGTGGAATCTGTGACCTGTAATTAAGTTATTAGATTTTACTTCTAACGTTTCACCAGCAATCACTTTCTCACCGTACATCATGGTTAAAGTATGTACAGGACGAATAAATTGTGTTCGTGTGCTTCCCCAACGCATAGGTTTTGGTATGGGTAATTTTGCCAATGCTGTAGTTACCATAGCGGGTATAAGTTCAAATACACTCTTTCCTGGTTGATTAGCTTTAAAGAGCAACCATTCTCCCTTTGCTGTTATTAAGCGCTCAGCTTGTTCAACAGTTATTCCATTTGACCGTGCCCAACCTTGTGCAGCTCTGCTTGCATTGCCTTGTTCATCAAAAGCAACTGAGATAGCTGGTCCACGTTTCTCTACAATTTTATCAGCCTGCTTTTCAATTAAGTCTAGTACTTGGACGGCTAATCTTCGTGGTGTTGCATACCACTTTATTTCCGAATAGCTTAAGTTAGCTGAATCTAGCTGTGTTTTAATTTGTTCGAACAACGTTGTCGCTAAAAGTTTTAAAGATTTAGGCGGTAGTTCTTCAGTACCTAACTCTATAAGAAGCGTCTCTGTAGTATTGTTTATAGTCATCGTTATTCTCCTAGATCACTTTGCTTGTTGTTATTAGCACAAAGTGGAAAACCTAATTTTTCACGTGTCGCATAATATGCTTCGGCACATGCTTTTGATAAGGCTCTTACTCTAAGTATATAACGCTGTCTTTCAGTTACCGATATTGCATGGCGTGCATCAAGTAAATTAAATGCATGTGATGCTTTCATGACTTGCTCGTATGCTGGTAAGGCTAGTCCATGCTCAATCAAGTTTTGACTATCACTTTCACATTGATCAAATGTTTTGAATAACGATTCTACGTCGGCATGTTCGAAGTTATAAGCAGATTGCTCTACTTCATTTTGATGAAACACATCGCGATAGTGTATTTTACCCATCGGACCGTCTGTCCAGACAAGATCATAAATACTGTCTACATTTTGGATATACATGGCTAATCTTTCTAAGCCATAGGTTATTTCACCTGTTACTGGTGCACATTCTAAGCCACCCACTTGTTGAAAATAGGTAAACTGTGTTATTTCCATACCATTGAGCCAAATTTCCCATCCTAAGCCCCAAGCGCCTAATGTTGGGGACTCCCAATTATCTTCTACAAAACGGACATCATGAACTAAAGGATCTATTCCTAATTCTTTCAATGAGTTAAGGTATAATTCTTGAATGTTTTTAGGAGAAGGTTTTAACATTACTTGAAATTGATAGTAATGTTGCAATCTATTGGGATTTTCTCCATAACGGCCATCAGTAGGACGTCGACAAGGCTGAACATAAGCACTGCTCATAGGCTCAGGACCGATAGAGCGTAAAAAGGTCATTGGATGAAAAGTACCCGCACCTACTTCTAGATCTAATGGTTGAACGATTGCACACCCTTGGCGTGACCAGTAATCCTGTAGTTGCAGAATTAACCCTTGAAAGGTTTTACTATTGAAGGTACTCATGAGTTTCCGGTATTTTCGTTTAGTTGTAATTTATGGTTACGTTTATGTTGTACAGTATAACCTGTGAAGCTAAGTTAGACTAGAAGCTCTATGGCATTGCTTTCATTTTAAAACAAAAAATGCCCGATATGATGACCGGGCATTTAAATATAGAAACTAGACTTAATTAAACATCTAAGTTAGCCACTTTAAGTGCATTTTCTTCAATGAAGTGACGACGAGGTTCAACGTGATCCCCCATCAATGTAGTAAACAATTGGTCGGCAGCAATTGCGTCTTCAATAGTTACTACTAACATGCGACGTGTTTCTGGGTCCATGGTAGTTTCCCAAAGTTGGTCAGGGTTCATCTCACCCAATCCTTTATAACGTTGAATATATTGACCACGTTTAGATTCAGCCATTAACCAGTTAAGTGCTTCTTCAAAACTCGTAATTGGTTTAACCTTTTCACCACGTTTAACAAACGCCCCTTCTTCCATAAGATCATTTATAGCCGTATTAAGATCTAGTATTGCTTGAAACTCTTTTGATTGTATAAAATCATAGCTACAATCGAATGTCTTATCGATGCCATGTTGGCGTACGTTAAATTGCGGATAATAGATATTACGTTCATGATCTTGTTTTATTACTGCCGTATAAATAGAGCCATTACTGTCTTGGTCATCTAGTTGTTTTATTAGATCTTGAACCCAGACATCAACCTTGCTTTCATCGGTAAAATCTTCTTTTGATATATTACTTGAATAGATCATTTTTTCTAATATATCTGCAGGAAGAATTCTTGATACTCGCTTTATAATATCTTGCGTTGTTCTAAATTGATTAACTAACTGCTCTAGTGCAATACCTGAAATAGCAGGAGCTGATTCATTGACATGTATTTCAGCGTTATCTAACGCTAATGAAGTAAGATATTCTATTAGTCCTGGATCATCCTTAATATAACGCTCTTGCTTACCCTTTTTAACTTTATACAAAGGCGGTTGAGCAATGTAGATATACCCGCGTTCCATAATCTCTGGCATTTGACGATAGAAGAAAGTTAACAATAAAGTTCGGATATGTGAACCATCGACATCGGCATCGGTCATAATTATTATTTTATGATAACGAAGTTTTTCAGGATCATATTCATCTCGTCCGATACCACAACCTAATGCTGTTATTAGTGTACCTACTTCTTGAGATGATATCATTTTGTCAAAACGCGCTTTTTCCACGTTTAGAATTTTACCTTTAAGCGGTAATATTGCTTGGTTTTTGCGGTTACGTCCCTGCTTGGCAGATCCGCCAGCAGAGTCCCCTTCCACAATATATAGTTCAGATTCTGCAGGATCTTTTTCCTGACAATCAGCTAATTTACCTGGAAGGCCAGCAATATCTAACGCACCTTTACGACGAGTCATTTCACGTGCTTTTCGAGCAGCTTCACGGGCTCTTGCTGCATCAACTATTTTCATAATAATAGTACGAGCTATTGAAGGGTTTTCTAATAGGTATTCACCCAGCTTTTCACCCATAGCTTGTTCTACTGCAGTCTTTACTTCAGAAGAAACTAATTTATCTTTAGTTTGAGAAGAAAATTTAGGGTCAGGAACTTTTACTGATATTACAGCAGTCAGACCTTCACGGGCATCATCACCTGTAGCGCTAGTTTCAATATTCCCTTTGCCTTTCTTATTTAGTCCTTCTTTGACCATATAAGAATTAAGTGTTCGTGTTAGCGCAGTTCTAAATCCACTTAGATGTGTACCACCATCACGCTGAGGTATGTTATTGGTAAAACAAAATATATTCTCCTGAAAACCATCGTTCCATTGCATCGCAACTTCGACAACAATGCCATCTTCTCTTTCTAAATCAAAATAGAATATTTCTTCATTTACAGCTGTTTTGTTGGTATTCAAGTAATCGACAAATGCTTGAATGCCTCCTTCATAGCAAAAATGTTCACCCTTTCCATCTTCTCTTTCGTCAGAGAGTCTTATAGATACACCTGAATTCAAGAACGATAGTTCACGTATTCTCTTAACTAATAAGTCATAATGAAACAGAACATCTGAGAATGTTTCACTACTTGGCCAAAAACGTACTTCTGTACCATTCTTGTCACTTTCACCAACGACCTTAAGTGGCTCTACGGGTTCACCCATATTGTAAAACTGTTCATATAATTTACCGTCTCTTCGTATATTTAGTTGTAACTTTTCACTAAGTGCATTTACAACAGATATACCAACTCCATGAAGTCCGCCTGATACTTTATAGCCAGAATCCTCACCACCAAATTTACCTCCAGCATGCAATACGGTCATAATAACTTCTGCCGCTGACACACCTTCTTCAGGATGGATTTCTGTAGGTATTCCCCTACCGTCATCTTTCACAGAAACAGAACC
>Ga0105359_10004420_pt1 | contig 11224 bp, 9 predicted proteins | sample GOMGulsemesocosm_6_FD_83659 | JGI IMG/M metagenome (GOLD analysis project Ga0105359, IMG submission 83659) | Methane-oxidizing microbial communities from mesocosms in the Gulf of Mexico - GOM8C Gulf of Mexico | ecosystem: Environmental > Aquatic > Marine > Cold seeps | place: Gulf of Mexico... | reverse complement strand
GCACTATCAATTGGCTTCGGTGCTAAACCTAGCTCATTTTTACGGTTTTCAATTTCTGCGATATATTCTAGATACAGGCTCATTTGATACTCTCTCATGCTAGATAAGGCTAATAATTACGGTTATTAGCTGGGGAAATTTTTTGCTTATTTTACCTGATTTTTCGCTTACTATAAATCCTTTGATTGAATAAACACTATTCACAGCATTTATACCTGATAGAAGCTTCAGTGATAATGGGGAGTAATATGCAATTAACATTGCAGGAATATATCGGCTTTAAAGTTAACCTCAAGTCAGTAAATCAGAATGCGTTAGAATCACTTATAAAGGGATTGATTCATTGCATTTTCCTTCCTAAGGTTATATCTTAATTTAAAATTTAAACGAATGTTTAAATATAATTCATAGGCATTTAAATGACCGACTCATTTATTAAAGCAGATTATTCCCATTCACACATTTGTCATATCACAATTAACCGTCCAGTCGCTAAAAATGCGTTAACGGGAGCGATGTACTTGGAATTAGCAGGTTTACTCGATGCCTGTGATAGCAATAATGACATTCGTGTTGTGCTTATTTCTGGCAGTAGCGAGTTATTTTGCGCTGGCAACGATCTGAATGATTTTATTGAACGTGCGCCGACAGATAATCAAGCTCCACCCTTTGTATTCTTGTTAGCACTTAACAATTTCTCTAAGCCTTTAATTGCAGCAACAGCAGGCCCGGCAATTGGTATTGGTACAACGATGTTACTACATTGCGATTATGTCATTAGCGCCAGTAATACCTTATTTAAAATGCCTTTTGTTCAATTAGGATTAACGCCTGAAGGTGGCTCAAGTTTATTGTTGCCTCAGCTTATCGGTCAACGACGTGCGAGTGAATTATTGTTATTAGGTAAACAGTTCAACAGTCAATATGCCATGGATATGGCCTTGATTAACGCTCAATGTTCGCCGGATGAACTGATTGATTTAGCACTATCTACATGTCAAAAATTTGCGCAGCAAGCGCCCAAAGCACTTCAAGCGGCTAAAACTTTGATGAAGGCATCACTTAAACAGCAAATTGAACAAACGATTCTCCGCGAAGGGGAAATTTTTATTGAGCTACTTCAAGCTAATGAAGCAAAAGAAGCACTGACGGCATTTAAAGAAAAGCGTAAACCCAAGTTTTAAAGGGATAAACTATCATAAAGGGTGAATCTATTTCGGCCATGTTGTTTAGAGTGATACATAGCCTTGTCGGCGCAATTAAGAACATTAGCCACATTAGTGCCTTGCTCAGGAAACAATGCAACGCCGACACTAACTGATAATTGATAATCGTGATGTGGGTTATCTAACGTAAAATAACAACTGTTGACGACCCGTTTTGAAAAACTTTTCAACACTTCCAATCTAGTTTCCTCACACAACTCATCCACTAAAATAACAAATTCATCCCCTCCAAGTCGAAATACTTCTGAGGAAAAGTTCATTGACTCATGTTTAGTAATCAAGCTCTCTAACCTATAAGCGACTAACTTTAGGGTTTCATCACCAACATGATGGCCAAGTTGATCATTAATCAACTTAAATCCGTCTAGATCAATAAATAATAATGCACCTGATTGAGTGTTAATAATCTCTTCAAGTTGCTGCAAGAATCGCCGTCTGTTGTACAGGTTGGTTAAATGATCTCTTTCACTTATTTTCTTATGCATCGACGCATGTTTTTTCAAGTACCTGCGATTTAACATAAAGAATATTACTAACATCAATAGAATACTCGCGTAAATAAGTAGATAACGCTGTGTCTGATTATTATCATTCACCATCTGATACTGGCTATCAATTAAACGACGACGAATTGACTGTACTTTATTCCTCATTTGATGCTTAAGAATGGTGTCTAACACCTGTATTTCTGTCGTTTCTAACAATAATAGTTTCTTTAAATGCAAGTTAAAGTTAGCAACCAACTCTTGCGTTCTGCCATTGCTATTTGTAACCGCTAGAGACAATGAATTCATATGCCTTTTAGCATCACTGTAATTAAACTGATGCCCAAATATTCGGGCATTGAACACCTCAATAACTATTTCATCTATTTGATTAATGATTCGTTGAGAATTATTTTCTTTGATGCTGTACTTAATTTCAGAGGCTAATAGCTTGATATATCGCTGCCTTTGACTGACCTGAGCATTTATCGACTTAAATCGTTCAACAGATATCTGCGATTTTTCAGAAAGTTTAGCCACTAAATTTAGGTCAAATTTAAGTGCCATTACGTTATTAGTTAACTCTGGAGTGAATTGTTTAATCAATGAATTGAGCCGTCTTTGATAAATAGCGATATCATCATAATGGAGCGTTAATTGGCTTCTGCTTTTTAAAATTTTCTCTGTTAGTTCAGTGTCTACTTGCATAATTTCTAATAAAAGCGACTCAAGTTCATGCGCTCTTTTACTTGTGTCTAGTTGCGCATGAAAATACAACCATATTAATGGTAAGAGCAACACTAATGTTGACGTCATTGTTTTTAAAAGCCATTTTCTTGGGTTCATTCTAATGGTTCCAATGTCATTAGAAATGACTTAATACTTAAGACTTCCTCTTTTGATGCATTAACTCCCAGTTGATAGGAAAACATTACTTCGATTGCTTGTTCTAATGATGATGCTGACGCGTCATGAAAATACGGTGCAGTTTGACTAACATTTCGTAGGCTAGGTACTCTAAAGAAATTAATATCATTATTATTTTTACTGGTATTGAAATAACCTAAATCTCTTTTCTTGGTGATAGAGTCGGTAAAATAAGGCTTCATAACACCAAACTGTTGACGAATATTACCACCTAAATTAACCCCCTGATGACAACTAATACAACCCGACTTTTTAAATAGGCTAAATCCTGCTATTTCTTGTTCTGTTAACTGCCAATGATCACCTAATAAATAGTAGTCAAACCTTGAAGGCTTCGCTAAGCTTCGCTCAAAACTAAGAATGGCATCACTAATCGATTGCCGAGAGACCTTGTCATAACCTGCTTGATTGAACAACTCAATATATAAAGTGTCGTTTTTCAATTGCTCAACTAAATCGTCCCAATTTCTGTTCATCAAAGTCGTGTTAGTGATCAAAAAATCTAAGTGCTCTTGCAAACTATAAAAACGTCCTGTCCAAGTAAAATAATAATTATAAACACTATATTGAATCGAAGGCGTATTATAGGCCTTATCGATACCCGCATTATCTTTTGAAAACGCTTGTCCATCGGCATAGCCTTTAGAAGCAATATGGCAGGTTGCACATGACATTTTTTTGTTTTGAGAGAGTGTCTTATCATTAAATAGCGTTTTACCTAATGATATTTGATTGAGTTGCAGTGAGGTTAAATGATTAAGAGGCTTAATAGGGATAATAAAGGCATCCGAGTCTTTTGCATAAGCACTATTAATACTTACAAAATAAATGAAGAAAAAGCTGAACAATTGTAACTTTAATCGAATAAACATTTTCAATGTCTTCCTAAAAATCACCATAATATGCAACCTTACTTAATGTCTGTAATCTTTGTTGTTTGACTTAATCCTAACTTATACCCTTCAATTATTTATTCCCTTAATGTATAGAATATAGGCCTATACCATTTAAATATACAATACAAATCACTTAGTTTTTGTAAATTTCAATGTTTATGATGCGAAAGAAAGGAAATAATAAATATTTGCATGCTTAATATAAAAATACCGACAAATGCCGGTATTGTAAGTTCTTATCATATCTGTCAGTAAGCTATTTACCACCACCTAAACAATTAGGTGAATCTGGCACATTAGCGTCTTGCCATTGCGTTGGGTCAAATGTATGAAGCGCTAAGGCATGAATAGGGCCTGCAAGCTCTTCACTTAACACTTTATAAATAAGTTGATGACGCTTAACCTGACGAATACCATCAAACTGATTACTAACCAAGGTTACCTTAAAATGTGTTTCAGAGTTTGGCGGCACTGAGTGCATATGTGACTCATTAACTACTTCAAGATGAACCGGAGTGAACTCATCATTAAGCTTTGCCTCAACAGCGCGTTGTACCTTACCAAAATCTAGCGAGTGATCTGTCATGTCTAAACCTGCTCTTCTTTATTAGTTAATCTAACTTCGATGGCATCCATTAGTGCTCCGGTGATATCAACATCAAAAGCGGCTTCAATTTCTCGAATACAAGTAGGGCTAGTGACGTTAATTTCAGTCACCTTATCGCCAATCACATCCAGACCAACAAAGATTAGTCCTTTTTCTTTCAATGAAGGACCAATACGACGCGCAATTTCCCAATCAGTATCAGATAGTGGACGTGCTTCACCGCGACCACCAGCCGCTAAATTACCGCGAGTCTCACCTTCTGCCGGTATACGAGCAAGGCAATATGGCATAGGTTCACCATCGACAATTAAAATTCGCTTATCACCATTGCTAATGTCAGGAACGAATGCTTGGGCCATCGTATAAACGGTATTTAGCTGAGTCAACGTTTCAATGATTACACCAACGTTAGCATCCCCTTCTTTGACACGAAAAATTGAAGATCCCCCCATGCCATCTAAAGGCTTTAAGATCATGTCTTTATGAGTTTCGTAAAACTCACGAATTTTATCTTCACGGCGCGTCACCAACGTTGGTGGAGTTAAATCAGCAAACCAAGCTGTATAAAGTTTCTCATTACAATCACGCAGACTTTGTGGCTTATTAACCACCAACAAACCTTCATCTTCAGCACGTTCTAATAGATAAGTCGCATAAATAAACTCGGTATCAAAAGGAGGGTCTTTACGCATGAGCAATACGTCTAAATCACTCAATCTAATTTCTTGAAACTCACCTAGTTGATAAAAATCATTAGGATCATTTTTAACACTAATTTGTGCTACTCGAGCATAACTGTGCCCATGCTCTAAATATAAATCATTCATTTCTAGATAATAAAGCTCATAACCTCGTGACTGAGCTTCCATTAACATGGCAAAGCTACTGTCCTTTTTGATGTTTATATCCTTAATTGGATCCATCAAAATACCTAATTTTATTGTCATGTTAATTCCTTTAATAATATGTTTGTTTAACCTAAGTCGCCAAATCTTGTTTGCAAAGCACTAATCACCGTCAATCCTGCTGTTTCAGTACGCAGAACACGTGGTCCAATTAATACTTCGTCGAAGCCGTGCTGTGATGCATAGTCTATTTCAGTATCAGATAAACCGCCTTCAGGGCCAATGACTAACCTTATGCCATGCTGTGGCTCTGGTAGGCTGTTAATACTGTAACTGGCTCTAGGGTGTAAATTAAGTTTTAGCTCTTGGGTTTGTTCACTGGCCCACTGTTCTAATGACTTTGGCTGGTGAATAACAGGCAGCGTATTACGAGCACATTGCTCACACGCACTGATTACAATTTTTTGCCACTGATTTAATTTCTTTTCCAACCGTTCACCACTGAGCTTTACGCCGCAGCGCTCAGTAAATAACGGCGTAATTTCTGTGACACCTAACTCAACCGCTTTTTGAATCGTCAACTCCATTTTATCGCCGCGGGAAATCCCCTGGCCCAAATGAATTTTAAGTGGTGATTCAATACATTTATCATCAAATATGTCTACCGATGCAATGACTTTTTTCTTGCCTGATTCTATTAATGTCGCGCAATACTCGCCGCCAAGACCATTAAAAAGAATAATCTTCGCGTCAACAGACAAACGTAAAACACGGCCAACGTGATTAGCAGCGTCAGAGTCCAGTTCAATGTTCACTCCCACATCAAGGGCGTGTGGGTGGTAGATTCGAGGGATTCGCATGAGTAGTACCGTTACTTTTAATGGTATGTAGTATAAAGATAAATTGCACCTCAAAGTGAGTTTTTCAAGGCTTGTTACAAAATATATATGGATAATTTTGTTCACTGCTATACCTTGTAACAAATTTTATTATACCGCCCATAAACTTAGGATCTAAAATGAACTCAAATCGTTTATTTAAACGCCTGGCTTTAACGCTAGGCTTAGGTGTTGCTTTAAGTGGTTGTCAAGCCACTAGTGACACTGTTGTTAGCAAATCAGTTGCAAAACCGTTAACCCTTGAACAAATTTATAAAGATGGCGAATTTCGCTCACAATGGATAGGCCGTATTCGTTGGTTAAGTGATGGCTCTGGTTATACTGCAGTCGAAAAATCTAGCTTCAAAATGAAAAATAAAAAAGGCGAGATGAAAAGTGCAGGGCGTGACATAGTCCAATACGATCCAAAAACAAATAATCGTACGGTGCTGATTTCTGCAGAGCAATTAATTCCAGAAGGCGCAGAAAAGCCGCTTTCAATTCATAACTATATTTGGTCAAAAGATCGTAGCCAAGTATTGATTTTTACCAACTCTAAAAAAGTGTGGCGTTCAAACTCTCGTGGTGACTACTATGTACTTGACTTAAAGCCTACATCTGAAAAGAAAGCAAAACTAACAAAAGTTGGCGGCAATGATTATCAAGACAGCCGTATCATGTTTGCAAAATTCTCACCTGATGCCACTAAAGTCGCTTACGTTTATCTTGATAACATCTATGTTCAAGATTTAAGCTCTAAAAAAGTAACTCAACTAACTTTTGATGCATCAAAATCAAAAATTAACGGTTTATTTGATTGGGTATACGAGGAAGAATTTAGTATTAGAGATGGTTTCCGTTGGAGCCCTGACGGTAGCAAAATTGCTTACTGGCAATTAGATACTAGTGGTTCTAAAGATTTCCACATGATCAACAACACTGACACCCTTTACCCTACGCTGACAACATTCCCTTACCCGAAAGTTGGTGAAAAGAATGCAGCAGCAAAAATAGGTATGGTTGCGCTTAACACTCAAAAAACAGTGTGGGCGAACTTTAAAGGTGACGCTCACGAAATGTACATTCCTCGCATGAGCTGGGCTGATAATAATGATGAAATCATTGTTCAACGCATGAACCGCAAGCAAGATACCAATAAAGTTTATCTAGTGTCTGCCAAGAATGGTTCGTTAAACCATATTTATACGGAAAAAGAAGAAACATTCATTGAGTGGGTTTACGATGTTACCTGGATTGATAATGGTAAATCGTTCCTATGGATTAGTGAGCAAAACGATTGGCGTCATATTTACAAAATATCTCGCGATGGTAGATCAGTTGTTGATTTAACACCGGGTGCTTTTGATATTACTTCGATTAAATCTATCGATGAAAAAGCCGGTTGGGTTTATTTCATTGCTTCTCCTAACGATGTTGCACAACGTTATTTATTTCGCGCACCGTTAAGTGGTAATGGTCAGAAAGAACGTGTAACGCCAGCTGAATTTGTAGGTACTAATAGCTACTATATGGATGACAAAGGACAATGGGCAATTCATACTCATTCAAGCTTTGATGTGCCATCAACTAAACGTTTAGTTTCTTTAAAATCTCATAAAACAGAACGTGTTTTAACAGATAATAAAGAATTAAAAGCAAAATTAGCTAAGCTAGAACTTGGCAAAACTGAATTCTTCCAAGTTAAAGCACACGACGGTGTTTTATTAGATGGTTATATCACTAAGCCAGCAGATTTTGACCCAAGTAAAAAATACCCTATCATTTACTATGTTTACGGCGAACCTGCTGGTCAAACAGTGAAAGATAGCTGGCGCGGAAGTTCATACCTTTGGGATCAACTGTTAACCCAAAAAGGTTTCTTAGTTGCTTCAATTGATAACCGTGGTACCAAAGCACCTAAAGGCCGAGCATGGAGAAAGTCTATCTACGCTAAGGCTGGAGTTGTTCCATCTCGAGATCAATCTGATGCAGTTAAAGAAATGGTGAAGAAATTTCCATTTATTGATGCGTCTCGCGTTGGTATTTGGGGACACTCAGGTGGTGGAACATCAACACTAAATGCACTATTCCGTTATCCAGAACAATACAAAGTTGGCATTGCTAACGCACCTGTACCAGATCTTCGTTTATACGATACTATCTATCAAGAGCGTTATTCTGGATTATTAGACGATAACAAAGAAGCTTATGAGAAGAGCATCGCAATTAACTATGCTAAAAACCTTAAAGGCAAATTGTTACTAGTACACGGTACTGGTGATGACAATGTTCATTATCAAGGCAGTGAACGTTTAATTAACGAATTAATTAAACACAATAAGCAGTTTGATTTCATGTCATACCCAAATCGTAGTCATGGCTTGTGGGAAGGAAAAGGTACAACACTTCATTTGAAAACAATGATGACAGAATACTTCCTTAATAATCTGTAGCAACTAACAAACTTGGCAATAACCCCTCATGATTAACCATAATCATGAGGGGTTATTTATTTAACAACTGTCAATTCACATCCGTAATACCATTCCACTCCATCAAAGCGCCACAGAAAAATTCGTTAAGAACGATACTAATTTATATTTTATGAAACAATTGAGTGCTTGTGTGTCTGAACGCTAGAAAGGTGACGTTGAGTCTTAAGTTTTAGAAGGAGGGTTAAGCTATGCACCTTTACCATGCACAGCCTATTTATTATCGTAAAAAAGTAGAGCGCTTAATTACTTAGATTGGTATTAGCGAATTAACGGCAGCTCAAATATTGGCGCAGTTTATCAATGTCAGCTTCGTAGGTTGTTTCTAATAGCTCAATGACTTTAGGGGTATTAGCCATCCACTGTTCATTATCACGTTGCTGAATTAACTGTGCCCATTGCCCTAACCTGGCTAAACCTATTGCACCTGCTGCGCCTTTCATCTTATGACCTTCTTCTGCCACTAAATCATAATCAGCATTTTCGAAATGAGATCGTAATACCGACAGATATTGCGGATACTGCTGTGCGAATAATTCTACACTACCGAGCAAGGCTTGCCCGCCAATGGCCTGTGTATATTGCTCTAATATATCGAGCTCTAATACTTGATCGTACGCGAGATTAGTTTCAGATGTCATAAAAACCACTACTGTATTGCTTAATTGTGCGACACTTTATCACCAAGTGCTTCTAAAAACACTATAGTTAAAAACTAATTACGCTTTAGCGTTAATAGTAATGAGTTGATAGTGCAATAAAATTGGTAACTATCACCTTGTTTTAACCCTCCCATGTGTAATTCGCTACTATCAGTTTTACTGAGTTCAACCATAAACTTCATTTTTCGCCCAGCAATACCTGTCCATTTTTTTTCAGCAATGACACAGGCCTGCTCAGAGAACCGTTTAAAACTATCGCTATAAAATAAATTACTATAGTGGGCTAAATCAGCCTGCTGATCTTTTACGATGGCCTTCCAGTCAGGAAAAGTGGCGGTCATTTTAGAACCAGTAAACAAAAGTTGATCATCTGGCGTAAAATAGTGATATTTAATATCTGTCAGAGCTTCATTCTCAGGGCTATTCTCTAAGTACATAATACCTTGCCGCCCTAAAACGGTGTACTTTTCATGGCTATCACCTTTATTAACCAATACAGCTGTATTCTTATCAATGCTCATGCTGCGATATGATTTGCTATCGAGTGAAACCTTGGCTAGTCTCGCAATATTACCGCGCGATGATACCTCAGTGTCTATGATAGGAAAGTCAAGTAACCCTATGCCCCCCTGCTGATATACAACGGAGTCATACTCAGAGTTGCAGGAACGATTATCCTTACAAGAGCGCTGCATTGCTTGATAGGTTAACGAACCATTTAACATTGCCTGTTCACTGGTACCTCCAATAATAACAGCGCCCTTTTTATTTTTACTAACCAATCCTTTAGCCATATTTCCGATAGCAACAACCAGTAATTTTTTTAATTCCATTTGCGTGTGTATTAACGCTAATAAATCACTATCTTTTTTATTTTTACCTAAAAGGCTCTGATTCAAATATTGCGGGTGCTCACCAACAATAACTAAAGCATCAGCGGCTTTAATCGCATCACTAAATTTAGCAGGGCTTGTACAATATGACCGCTGGATATTAACGAGATCTTTATACACCCTTCTACGATCATAACTTTTTAGAAGTTTTGAGCGGTATGCTTCAATGTTGTTACAGCTAGCGCTATTTGTCATGACTTTGTTGACGGCTGCATCTAATGGTAGCCACGTCGCATTCGCCCCTATTTTATTAAATAGATCGATATAGATATCGACGTTTTTAAAGCTATCTCTATTACCAACGGTAGCGATTAAGATATTAGGGGGGGCATCCTTTGCAGTGAGGGACACTATTTTTTTCGCAAATTCTAAGGTAGGTGTAGATTGATTTTCACCTAATTGGATTTTCTCTTTTATTCGACGTCCTGAGTAGTCATATTGTGCATATTCAAGATGATCTAATATCATCGTTAATTCAGCTATGCTCAAGGATAAAAATAGTGAATGGCCACTTAATGATTTTCCGTCTCGCTTAATCATAGTCGACTTCCATGCACTGAGAAGTTGAGCATAAGACTGAATTTTAGTGCCTGTTTTTTTTACAATCGCATTAAAGAGTAAATGAAGGTCATAACGTAATGCTTGTCGTGCTGGACGCCAAAGCTCAACGTCCATCATTTTCTCAATTTGACTAATCTCTAGCTTGTATCTCACCGCAGTTCGGCTGTTTTTAATCAATACTGCGGCATCTTTACCGCTACAAAAGGTTGTAGCACTGCTACGACATAATTGAAAATCACTGCCAATCAGCATCATTTCAAAACTGGGGACATTTACAGCCGCCATTGAGAATCCGTTATAACTAATCAATAACGAAGCAAATAGCATTTTAACCAACCATTGCATAGGTGATTTCCCTGATAAACGGATTGACAGTAACGGTTATAAATCGCCACTGCGACGGTAAAAACAAACTTATTTAATATCTTAACTTATCATTAAATACATAAAGTCACAGTATTAAAATTTCAAGGCTAAGCTAGACCAAAATAATTGTTATTTACACTTTACTCTACGTAGTAGTGTGTAATGTTTGCATGCTACAATGCGACCCGCTATTTCCGTGTTCATTAGGTCGTTCCATCACCTAATGGCCGATAGCAATGTAGCCATTTAATATTATTGTAATAATTATTATCACTAATAAACAGTTTTTTTACTTAACATGTTGGAGTTGTACTTAATGCCCCACCAAATGCCAGATATTGCCAGCAATTCTTCTGCTCAAACCGAAGGCAACATAAATTGGGTTG
>Ga0105359_10004417_pt1 | contig 11228 bp, 6 predicted proteins | sample GOMGulsemesocosm_6_FD_83659 | JGI IMG/M metagenome (GOLD analysis project Ga0105359, IMG submission 83659) | Methane-oxidizing microbial communities from mesocosms in the Gulf of Mexico - GOM8C Gulf of Mexico | ecosystem: Environmental > Aquatic > Marine > Cold seeps | place: Gulf of Mexico... | reverse complement strand
TGAGCCAAATAATCGACGAGCACTTTTGTTCCAAAGAATTACTTTTCCTTGGGCATGGATGCTAATCAAAGGTACAGGAGAATGTTCAATAATCGCTTTGTAGTGGCTGAGTTCTTCCGCTTGTTTTGCCCTATTCACTTGAAATTGTTGTAGAATGTCAGTGAGTGTTTGTCCTAGTTCTTCAAACCCTGCGCCAAGTTGATTAAATTCAAAATGTTGTGAAAAATCAGAATTACGGGCTGCATCTAAAAACCGAGTTAGCTCGGTATTAGTTTTAACGATAAAGCGATAAATGAATATACATTGGCTTAATAATAAAATAGCGATAATTAATGTCATCGCATAGTAGCCAGGCAATATAAAAAAGTAACACAAGGCAATTAAAGTCACCATAATCGATACTAATTTACTAACTATGGTCAAAGGGTACTTTTTAATAACCATACTTTTCCATCCTGCGATATAATGTTGTACGCGTTAAACCTAATTCTTTAGCGGTATGACTAATATTGTATTGATGTTTCTTTAACGCTACGGCAATGATGTTTTTTTCCATACGTTCTAAGTTTAAATCATTCTCTGAATCAGTATTCTGTGCATATAACTCACTGGTCATTGCTAAGTTAGTATTTATTTGAGTTGGAAGGGCATTTAGTTGAAAATCTACGGGGCTAAGTTGTTGGTTTTCGGATAAAATTACCGCTCGCTCAATGGCATGCCTTAATGCTCTTACATTGCCAGGCCAAGGGTAGTTTACCACAGAGATTAAAGCATCATTTGTCATTGTCTTAATGACCTTTCCATATTTTTTACTATAAAAATCAATGTAATATGTAGAAATCATTTCAATGTCTGCTTTGCGTTCCCTTATAGCAGGTAAACTTATTTCTACTGTATTTAAACGAAATAATAAATCCTGTCTAAACTTTGTTTCTAGGCTTAAATCCTGTCGGCTGACATTGGTGGCCGCAATGACTCTCACATTAAAAGGTTGGGGTGAGTTTGCCCCTATGGGGGTAACCAGACGTTGTTCTAAGACAGTTAATAGTTTAGCTTGCAAATGCAGTGGTATATTGCCAATTTCGTCTAAAAATAAGGTACCGCCATCAGCTGCTTGCAAGCGACCAATCCGGTTTTCGTTAGCACCAGTAAATGCACCTTTTTTATGACCAAAGAGCTCACTTTCAAACAATGACTCGGAAATAGCACCTAAATCAACGGACATAAACACATGATCACAGCGCAAACTTTGTGCATGAACTTCTCTAGCAACTAGCTCTTTACCAGTACCATTTTCACCCAATATCAACACATTTGCATCAGTGGGAGCACATCGCTCAATCAACGAGTGTACCTTATTCATTGCTGGTGAATTACCCAACAATTGTTGATTGAGCTGTTTTGTCGACGCTTGTGCTAGAAACTTGTTGGTTGTTCTCAACTCCTTAGCTTCCATACGAGCTTTATTTAATTGAGTTGCAGAAGACAGGGTCGCGATAACTTTTTCGTTATGCCAGGGTTTCGCTATGAAGTCTGTTGCCCCCATTTTCATAGTATCAACGGCAACATCAATACAACCATGGGCGGTGATCATAATCACTACGGCTTGTGGATCTATGAGCAGTATTTTTTTTAACCAGAAATAACCTTGTCTACCACTACTTTCACCGGGAGAAAAGTTCATGTCTAACATAATGACATCAAACTTCTTCTCACTTAATAGTTGAGGAATACTTTCTGGGCGTTCGCACAGGGTAATGCTAGAAAAGTAACATTCTAATAACAATTTCCCAGAAAGAAGTATATCGGGATCATCATCAATAATTAATATGCGGGCATCTATTTTCAAGAGAATATTTCTAATTATGCAAAGTGTTTAATACCGTACACCTACTGTACGAAAATGTACAGTAGGATCGTAGTTCAATAATTACTTTTGAAAATAAATGAATAAAATCAATGGTAAACGGGTTGGCATAGCTATTGCTCTTTGAAATGTACTTTTTATTCATTAAGTAGGTAAAGTACTTAATTTTAGTTAGTAATTATCCACTTAAAATAGTTTATTTAAAAATAGGATGCTCATTATGTTAAAACTACAAGAACTAACTCGAAAATATCGAACGGATGAAGTTGAAACAACCGCTCTAAATGGCGTGAATATTGAAATAGATAACGGCGAGTTTGTTGCCATAATGGGGCCTTCAGGTTGCGGGAAATCTACCTTGCTGAGCATTATTGGCATGCTTGATAGCCCTTCTGCAGGGCAGTATACATTTAATGATGAAGATATTTCAGGTTATTCAGAAAAGCAGCTAGCTAATATTCGTAAAAAAAACATAGGCTTTATTTTTCAAAGTTTTAATTTAATTGATGAACTATCAGTTGAAGAGAATATTGAACTGGCATTACTGTATCACAACATCCCGAGTGCTGAACGTAAAAAGAGAGTTGACAAGGTCATGGACAAAGTTGGAATTGCTCATCGGGCAAAACATATGCCGAGTCAGTTATCAGGTGGTCAACAACAACGTGTTGCTGTTGCGCGCGCCGTGGTTGGCGACCAAACGTTAATTTTAGCTGATGAGCCAACGGGTAACCTTGATAGTGCTCATGGTAAAGAAGTCATGGAAATGTTACAAGCATTAAACGACGAAGGTACCACCATTATCATGGTAACGCATAGTCCTGCCCATGCTGATTATGCCCGTCGCACAATAAATTTATTTGATGGCAATATTGTCACTGAAAATGTACGTGCCGCCTAAAGAACAGTGCTACGTAATTGCGTCATTTAATATACAGTACTCACATTAAAGTGAGAGCAAAGGAACAATATGTTTAAAAATTATTTGCTTATAGCGTTTAGAAACTTGTTTAAAAATAAACTTTATAGCGCCATCAACATTCTCGGTTTAGCGATTGGGTTAGGTGCCTGCTTAATGTTAATTTTATTTATTATCGATGAAAATCAATATGATCAATTTTGGACAGATGCCGATAATATCTACCGAATAGAATCGTCTATTCAATCACCGGGTAATGAGCCCTTTGGCAATGGTGATGTTTCAGGAAAAGCCAAACAAGCCTTATTAAATTATTTTTCGGAGGATATAAGTACTGCCACTCGTTTCGTTCAGGAATGGCCTATTATTGCCGTGGGAGATAGTGTATTTGAAGAGCCTATATATTTAACTGACCCTGAAACGGCCGATATTTTTGATATTGAAGTATTAACAGGTGATTTAAAACAAACGTTAAACGATAACCGCTCAATTGCGTTATCCCAAGAGTTGGCAATTAAATATTATGGCAGTACAGATGTAATAGGCAAAGTATTAACTATTGCGCAATCTAATAGTAAATATGATTATCGAGTTGGCGCAGTTTATAAAAAACTCCCCCGCAATACTGTGATTTCCTTTAATGCTTTAATTAAGTTAAATGAAGATGACTTTGTTGAGCAACCATGGATGTTTAATAACTGGTTAGCAACAAGAACAACTACGTATTTTAAGCTCAAACCAGGCATTGATATTGAAAACATCAACAAAAATTTAGTTCGTTTTGTCACTGATAATGTTGCGGTACCGGATTACTGGTCAGATCAATACAGTATTGCAACCGAATTCTTTAGCTTAGCCACGCAACCCATCCAAGAGATATATTTAAACTATCCTAATAAAAAATCGAACCTGATTATTTTTGCTGCTATTGCAATACTGATATTGGTGACAGCATGTATTAACTTTACCAACCTTTCTATTGCCAGATCCACTCGACGAGCAAGAGAAGTAGCGATGAGAAAAGTACTGGGTGCATCACAAAAACAACTTATTATTCAATTTTTAGGTGAAACCATTTTTATTGCGTTAATAGCGCTAGTTGTAGGTGTAGCTTTAGCCGAATTGCTTATGCCTGCTTATAATAGTTTTTTAGGGCGTGACTTACTGATAGCTTATAGTGATGGTTATACTTTAGCTGTGATGTTGTGTTTGGTCTTATTTACTGGCGTGATCGGCGGAATTTATCCCGCCTTTATTTTATCGGCTTTCAGACCTGGTGAAATTTTAAAAGCGAATAAATCGACCAATGCTTCAGGCAGTGCCACCTTAAGTAATATATTGGTAATTTTTCAATTTATTGTCTCGATTAGTTTAATTATTTGCTCAGTGGTTATTTATGCTCAACGGGATCACGCCAGCAATTTAGAGTTAGGGTACGATAAAGATCATATTGTTATCTTACATGGGGTTGGTCGTGAAACTTTAGTACCGAGACAGGAAGTCATTCAACAGCAAATTAAGGATTTACCCGGTATTATTTCTGCTAGCTATATTGATCTTTTTCCTTCTACTGGTGCTATAAGAACCACTGAATTAACCATTAAGGGGGAAACTAACCTGACTAAGCATGTGGCTTCTTTTAAAGAAATTGACTTTGAATACCAGGACACCTTTGATACCAAGTTACTTGCTGGGCGAATGTTCGATCAAGAATTTGGTCGTGACATTACTGTTTCGCGAGAACAATTTGAGCAAGAGCCTGGGCCTTTTGAAGTTAATATTTTGATTAATGCATTAGCCGTGAAACAGTTTGGTTTTGGTGCTAAACCTGACGATGCGCTTGGCAAAACGATTCAATTTGATTGGAATAAACGTGTAAACGCCACCATAATCGGGGTAATAGCCAATACTAATTACCAAACCGTGCGTGAACCCTTGAAACCTGAAGTATATTTCTTAGATGCTGATAATGCTGGTTTTATTGCCGTACATTTTACCGGCTCTCCTATTGAAGTTGAGAAAATATTAAAAAATTATTGGCAAGAAAATATTAGTGATGTGCCATTTGTTCGTACTTTTGTTAGCGATACTATAGAAGCTCAATTTGTTGAGGAAGAAAGAATGTCAATCATGTTAGCCGTGGCTTCAAGTCTGGCAGTTTTTGTTGCATGTATGGGTTTATTTGGTTTAGCGAGCCTTACCGCTGAGCGACGTACTAAAGAAATAGGATTGCGTAAAGTAATGGGCGCTAATGTTAGCGATATTGTTAAGTTATTAGTCTGGCAGTTTTCAAAACCAATCGTTATCGCTAGCTTGTTAGCGAGTATAGGCTCTTTTTGGGCAATGTCGTTATGGCTAGAGCAATTTCCATATCGTATCGAAGTTTGGTTTATTGTGCCTGTTTGTTTAGCAGCAAGTTGTTTAGCCATTGCTATTGCTTGGTTAACCGTTGGCAGTAATGCTATAAAAGTAGCTCGTGCAAAGCCAATTAAAGCTTTACGATATGAATAAACTATACAAACGTAGTTGTTTAAGTTCATTCAATGGCACAGCTAATAGCCATTAATAATTTTCCGAAAATTATTATCTTTTATTATGATTATATTGGCATTAATTATTTGGAGTGAAATAGCTAACCAGTTGATTAATATAGCTTAGGTGTATGCCTTGAAAACCGGAAAGGGTTTGTAGGGTAATACCTACAATAAAATTCAAATCTCGATCTCAGTGCCACCTTAAGAAATGCCCGTTAATCGAAAGATTGACGGGATTTTTGCTCTCTACGTTTAGTGACATGAAAAGGTTTGTAGCACAAGCCCTTCGGCGTAGGGTTCTACTCTGGATTCACCGCAATACTTGGGAAAGCCTGTTATGAGTGGTGCACAAATCACTCAGGTAGCTAAAAAATATCAAAAACATATAGGTTCGCACCATTTGGCGCACTATGGCGTAAAGCGATATCAGCAAGGTATCGGTAGAAATCAATATGACTATCATGGCTATGCAAATTAACACTCACGCTGGTATCAACCTTCATAAACTCATCCCGCACGGAACTTAAATCATAAATGTGACTCTTATTCGAGATTAAGAAAAAAGTAAGTTCAAATAATCAAATAAGGATTGGGTGTTTTGAAAAAAATAATGATGTTACTTATAGTGTTATCTATTGTCGGTTGTGCAGGGATTCCATTATCTAGTGTTTATAAAATGATGACGGCAAACCCGCTCGAATTTAACCCTGATGCTATTTCAATAGCTATCAAAAGGTCGAATACCATACAGGTACAAACTGGAGACGTTGAAATGAAAATTTTTATTCATAGCGACAATCCAGATTTAAGGGTATTGCAACAGTACTTTCTAGTGGTTGATAATACTCCACGAGTTCCAACAATAGCTGAAGGGCTTAAGAACAATGAAGCCTTGACTGCACTGACATTATCCCCTGAAGATGTGATAAGAATGAAAAACCTACAAAAGAAGATGAAAAATCATCTGAAAAATGGCGGTGAAAGTGATGACTTTGGCTTTTCTGTCCGTGTATTAGGGGGCTGTAAAAACACAAATGATATACCCGATAGTGTTTTCGTTAGTTTATTTTTAAAATTAGATTCAAGGTCTGATTTCTTTCCTTTGTACGAAGATTTTGATATAGGTCAAGCTGATTTATCACCGCTAAAAAGTTTAGAAAACTGGAATGATTGTAATATTCATGTTAACAAACAGGATACACAAGATAGGGTAGTCGGAGGTGTCTAGCCCGCAATACCAACCTGCATGCAGCTTCGTACAGGGCGGTTAATTTTTCTATTGTACGATTATGTCAGGTCATATTTTCTTAATTGTCAGATCAAATATAAGTTACTACATTTAAATTGAGTAGTTCATTTCCTGTAATAACTACTCAAGTGGCAATTTTCATTGAATAAAGCCAGTGGCCATAATCGTTCCATTCTCGCCACCACATGTAAAAAACGCTAATCGTAATAGAGCGTTTTTTTACTTAGTTATTGAGTTATTTAAGCTCATTGGCTTTTCGGTATTTACCTTGATAGTCAAAAAGCCTGTCTTTAATACGCCAGTAGTATTTTTGTTTTCTGGCAATGACAAAGTCAGGGCAGGGCAATAGGTTAGCTAGCTTTAATGCTTGCGCTAGCGTCGTCACTTCAAAAGAGTCAGTTGACCCCAGTTGAACACTGATTTTAGCGCTAAGGCGTTTAGAAAAGATATCATTGAACGCTTTAACCTGATTAGGCCTATTAAAGTCAAAAGATTCACTGAGCTCAGCGCCTTCCTCATCATGGTAAGTGATTTTTAACTTATCAGATCCCTTATCACTAACCTTGCCATTAACTCTGGTTAAATTAAGACCTGCGCAGCGAATAATTTTTGAATCTTTAAGTTGCAGTGCATTTTTCAGCATATCATCGGGATCAACTAAAATCTCAAAACACTGCAAACAGGTTCGAGCCGCAATGTCATTTTCAGCACCACAGTGAGGGCACTCTTTAAAGACAAAGCGATAGGTACATTGACTCTGGCTTTCTACTAGGTATGCTTGTTCTTCACTGCCAGTATCGACAAGGCCTTTACATCTTCGGCCGTAGTGTTCCACTAAATAACCGTCATCATCACAGATACCCCAAAATATATTGGGAAATTCACAACTAGGGCAAATAACTTGCACCGGCTGACTTTTACTATTTGGCTTTTTTTCACCTACTTCTGGATGATAGAGGTCAAAATCATTGCCGGTATAGTCAATCACCAAGCAATCTTTTTTGTTTTCACTCAAGCGCAAGCCACGACCAATGATTTGTTGATAGAGACTAACCGATTGTGTAGGCCTTAATATCGCAATCATATCGACATGGGGCGCATCAAAGCCAGTGGTTAATACCGAAACATTAACCAGGTATTTAATTTCTTTACGCTTGAATGCTTTGATTAATTGGTCGCGTTCAGTGTTGTCGGTAGCGCCAGTAATTAACGCGCTCAACTTTGCAGGTAGATAACTATAAACCTCTTTGGCATGTTCAACTGTTGCGGCAAAGACCATAATACCTTGGCGCTCTTCACCTAACTCAATGACCTGTTCAATAATGCCTTGTGTCACCCTTGGGTTCTTATTTAATAAATGGTTAATATCCATAGGACTATATTCACCAGAAGCGTTTGATCGCAGCCTACTAAAATCGTAATGTTCTATAGTGGCATCAACTAAATTGGGCTCGGTTAAATATTTTTGGGTGATTAAATAACGTAGCGGTAGTTCATAAATACAGTGTTCAAAAGGCCGCTTTTCTTCACTTCGCATAAAACCACGATAATGTTTTTTATAAATCCAGCCCATGCCTAAACGATAAGGGGTTGCGGTTAACCCTAGTAACTTTACCTCTGGATTAACTTGCAGCAACCTCTCAATAATTTGTTGATACTGATTGCTATTAGACAGCTTACTTGCTTCTTTTTGAGATTCGCTATTTGACGTGTCTTTATCTTTAGGTTTTTCATCAGGCGAGTCAGTATTGGCTAAGTTAACTCGATGACATTCATCAATAATAATTAAGGAGTAGGGTTCATTAAAATCATCTAGATTTCGCGCTGCCGATTGTATGCTGGCGAAGGTGACTTGGTGTTGTGTTTCTTTTAGTTTTAATCCCGCAGAATAAATACCGGCAGTAACACCATAGCTTTCATATTTTTGATGATTTTGCTCGACCAACTCTTTCACATGAGTTAACACTAGTATCTTTCGTTTTGCTAATCGAGCAAGCTCGGCAATGACCAGACTTTTACCTGAGCCTGTAGGTAAAACAATCACCGCAGATTCGTTAGTTTTTCGAAAGTGTTTGAGCACCTTTGATACGGCTTCTTGTTGATAATCTCTAAGTTGAAAAACTGCCACGCAGTACTGCTGCCTTATGAATTTGAAAGCCGTTATGATAGCAAATATAGGTAGATATAGTATCAAATGATAAATAGCTTTTTTCTAATGAAGTCTATTAGCATCAACAGCAGAATTTAATTTGAAAATGGGTAATGTTAATTTTTTATAAGTGCGGCAGAATGAAAATATATTTAGGTGAATATCCACATGGAATAAAACCAGTGAGTAGGGTCTGTAACACCAAAACTTATTAGAGTTCAAATCTTTATCGTACCGACAAACTTTAAAAAAACCGCAACTTTTACCAGTAGCGTATTATTTTTCTATCTTTTAGTTCAGTAAACAATAAAGGGTTTGTAGCCCACCTCTTCTAATTGATCATCTTTATTTAATCCTCAGGACAATTCCTTTATTTTTAAGCTTCTTCATTGTTAGATCTGAACTATATTTTAGTTACGGTCCGAGAGAATCAGATGAGTTGTAACTATGAATAACAGTAAACGAATCTTAGTGGTAGATGATGAACCGCTGAACCGAGAAATTATGATCGAATTCCTATGTGACGATTTTTCTCAAATTGAGGTCGTTGACAGCGGTGAGGAATGTCTACATTTTTGCCGTAAAGAACTACCTGATATTATTTTACTGGATGTCAATATGCCAGGCTTGGATGGATATCAAACCTGTTTACAGCTTAAGGATGTTGATTATGAGAACAAAACCTCTGTTATTTTTGTTTCAGCCCATGGCCAAGCAGAAGATCGAATAGAGGGTTATAAAGCGGGAGCGATCGACTATCTTGTTAAACCATTCGAACCCGATGAATTGTTGCAAAAAATTAATCGAACGTTGGCATATCAAGATGATGTTTCTGATTTAAAAGCGTCAGTGGCAAGTTCAAATAAAGTGGCTTTTTCAGCCATGACGGTTAGCAGTGAACTGGGCGAAATTATTAGAATAATGGAAGAAATGTTCCTCGTTACCGGATATGCAGAGCTTTGTGAAAAGTACTTTGAATGGAGTCAAAGTATGGAGTTAAATAGTTGTATACGAATAAAAACAGATAACGTTGAACTTTGTTTGGCTAATAATGTTTCCAGTACCCCTATCGAATGTGAATTAATGGAGTTGTTAGCGAGTAAGGACCGCATTTTTAGCTTTGATTCTCGTACACAATTTAATGCTGCAAGGGTGCAAATATTAGTTAAAAATATGCCTAAGGGTGATGAAGCGAAGTACGGACGACTCATTGATACCTTACCGGTAATTTTAACGGGTATTGATAAATGTATTACCCGTATTTACGAGTTAAATCTAAAAGAACAGCAACAAAAACATATAAGAGAGACAATTGCCGAGATTAGAACGATATCCAGTCATACAAGCCGTACTTTTGAAGAAATGCAACACGACATTTTAACTGTTTTTAATGAATTCCAAGCTTCACTGGACTGGGAAATACCTCGCATGGGTTTAGAAGATGATCAAGAAAAATTGATAATGAAGTTAGCCGATGATTGTTTGGATAAATCCCATAAAGCAACAGATATTGGTTGTGGGATTAAAGCAGACTTGGATAAAATAATTCTGCTGTTGCAAGAGATAAGTTAATAAATAATCATCTTACTTACCTAGTGTTTATCAACACCTAACTTTCACACGAGTGAATTTAAAAATGATAGAAATACGATTCATCAAGGGTCTAATTATACTATTGATGGTAACTATTGGTTCATTCGTCAATGCAAAACAAGTTGAACTTTCGAGAATTTCAACTGAAGAAGGTCTTTCTGTGGGTTTTGTTACAGAAATAGTTCAAGACGTGGATGGTTTTATCTGGATAGCCACTGAAATGGGCTTAAACCGTTATGATGGTTATGAGATTGATATAATCAAAGGGCCTAATGATGTATTAGATAGAGAAAATATTATTGAACTTTTTAGTGACAACTCAGGACGTATTTGGATTGCTACACAAACATCCGGTATATATTCATTTAATACCCGTAAAGGAGTGTTCAAGCACTTCCAATGGCCTAAAGGTGAAAATAACAATCGTAAAGTACAGTTTCGTGTTTCAATAACAGAACAAAACAATGGCCGTATTTTAGTGGCCAGTAAAGACAAAATATATGCTATAAATCACCTAGGCAGCCAGTTTACTCCGTTGATAGATTTTGAATCTATATTGAAAGAAGGCGATAAGATTCAAGATCTAACTATCCATAATTCAGTGCTCTACATTCTGACCTCATCTTCGTTATACCTATACAATTTCCATGATAAAAGACTAAAAGAGCTTACTCATTTAGATAGCAAAGATGGACAAGTGACTAGTGGTAATATCAGTGCCTTAATAGTTGCGAATGATATTTTGTGGCTTGCTTCTCATAAGGGAATGTTTTCTTTACCCATTAATAAAATTGAAAACTACCTCGCTGATATAGGACCTGAGCTAGTGTTTAATCCCGAGTTTACCGAGCTTGGGGTATGGAGTATTGTTCAGCATCAGCAAGTCTTATATTTAGCAACATCCAAAGGGTTATATC
>Ga0105359_10004416_pt1 | contig 11231 bp, 6 predicted proteins | sample GOMGulsemesocosm_6_FD_83659 | JGI IMG/M metagenome (GOLD analysis project Ga0105359, IMG submission 83659) | Methane-oxidizing microbial communities from mesocosms in the Gulf of Mexico - GOM8C Gulf of Mexico | ecosystem: Environmental > Aquatic > Marine > Cold seeps | place: Gulf of Mexico... | reverse complement strand
TTATTAAAGTCATGCTCAAAGGAAGGATGAAGCACAACATTTTTCACCCGCTTATTGACGGCACTGTAACTATTTAGCCAGAAAGGCTGAACCATAACGGCGTCATCTTGTAAGATTTTCTCCAGCTTCAGCACCACCTTACTGCGCTCTTTTGCGTCTAAAATCGTTAAAGCCTGATCCAGCAAACGGTCAAATTCAGGGTTGGCATATCCGGTTTCATTCCATGGCGCACCAGTGCGGTAGGCAAGGTTTAGCACCTGCACCCCTAATGGCCTGTGATTCCACTCTGTCAAACCAAAAGGTGTTGTATTCCAAACATCCCAGTAACTCCCACCAGGCATAATATTAACCCTGAGGTTGATACCCGCTTCACGCACTTGGTCAGCAATGGCCAAACAAGTGTTAGTCTGCCAAGATGGCGATGCACTGCAATCTATCACCAGATCAATACCCTCTGGATAACCCGCATCAGCTAACAACTTCTTCGCTTCAGTAATGTTGCGCTTTTGCTTGGGCAATGGCGCATATTCAGGATGGATAGGACTCACATGATGATTTTCTGCGATGCTGCCCAAATCTTGGTAACCAATGGTTAGCACACGCTTATTATCAACCGCCATGGCGACTGCGCGCCTAACACGAACATCATCAAAAGGTTTTTGCGTCACATTCATGCGCGCAATACCCGTGGTTGCTGACTTTGCACTTAACAACTCTATAAAAGGAATGGTTTCATAGGCTTGCACTTGATCCGCAGAGACCTGATAACTGTAATCAATCTGGTCCGATACATAGGCGGCAAGATCTACAGAGGTATCATCCCCTAAATCAACATAGGTAATTTGATCTAGCAGCGCGTCCCCACCCCAATAAAGACCATCTGCTCTTCGTTTAAGAATGGCACTCACACCCACTTCAATTTTTACTAATTCAAAAGCACCTGTACCCACAGGGTGTGATGAAAAGTCGCCTTTGAAGTTTCGATTAACGATAAGAGCAGTAAAACTAGAGAGGGCTTCGGGAATAGCGATATCGGCTTTATTTAATGTTAACTGAACCGTATGTTTATCAATTCGCTTAACAGCACCAGGCATTGCCACACGAGACATTTTGGCACTGCCATCGTCATTTTTTTCACCCGTGTCGACTTCATGAGTTAAAGAAATGAGTTGGCTCTGCATAGAAGAGCCTGTTTTAGGGTCTAACCATCGGTTAATATTAAAAATAACATCGTCCGCATTAAAATCATCACCATTAGACCAAGTCACATTTTGACGCAAATTCAGAGTCCAGGTTTTTAAATCATCAGACGCCTGCCAGCTTTCTAACAGTTTCGGCCTTGCTAACCCGTCATTACCCATTTGCACTAAAGGCTCAATCACATGCCTTGCCACATTTGAAGGATAGGACCATTCAAATAAAGCAGGATCAGACATCTCCTGCACTCGCATGGATACCCTAAAGTTACCGCCCTTCTTAGCATCACCTGCAAGCACGCTTTGCGACATAGTCAAACCGGATAGACCATAGGCGACGGGAATGCTCATCCCCAACAACACCGACTTTCTTAAAAATTCTCGTCGTGATGTTTGGCCCGATTTAACTTCACTCTCTAATTGTTTTACATATCTATGCTTATTATTTTTTTTCATGATATTACCTTTCAGTTTAAATTTTGCTATTTAAATAAACTAGGCTTTGCTCTCAACCTGTGCAATAAACCTACGTTGTCTATACAAGTAAATCCAGCACTTTACTATATGAAATAATTAAGGAAGCTATTAGTTAAACTTAAGGCAGAAATAATAAAACAAAATAATGAAAGAAATTCACTTTTCAATTCCACTTTACAAGTCGATATAAATCGTTAAATGTTTCCTTTTAAAATATAAAAAACAATGCGTTAAGTCACACAATACTATTTGAATTTATGCTGTGAAGTTTAAATAAAGCCGTTCAATGAAGCACAAAATATTATCAAGATTACACTTCAAAAAATTATAAAAATAATCATTTCAAACCAGAATCAAATCATAACGCACTGTAAAATAAGCCTTTTATTACAAACCGAAGATATCATCACTTATTGAACACACATATAACTTTTAATTATCCGGCATAATGAAGTCCAATTCAGTCACAACAAAAAATCACAATGAGCAATGAAGCATTAGTCGGGGCTCACATAAAAACTCAAGGCAAGCTTAATAGATATGAATAGAGATAAGCGTATAAATTAAATGGTATTTATGAAATCATGATTTAATAAAAACTTAAGCTTGATCTGAATAGTGACATCTATTATGTTGTAGAAATAGCTTGTCTATACAAGCTAGATTCCTATGACATTTTCTTATTCTAAAGCCCTCGTTAGGGCGATTAAATAATAGAGATTTAAAACAAGAGCAAAAGTTTACGGGGCCAATATGAAACAGAATCACAGCATACTTTTTGATGAGAAACACATTCACTGGCAAGACATAGTAGCGATCGCCAAGCATAATGCGCACCTAGAATTATCAGACGAACGTCGGGCGAAATTACACAATGCTCGGAATATCGTTGATAAAATTGTTGAATCCGGTGATAGAGCCTACGGCATCTCGACGGGTTTAGGCGCGCTTTGTAGTGTCACTATTAGTAGAGAGCAACAAAGCACCCTTTCTACTCGTGTTTTATTAAGTCATGCCTGTGGGGTGGGCAAGCCGCTCAGTATTAGCCAAACACGTGCCATCATGGCCTGCGCTATTGCAAATTTTAGTAAAGGCTATTCAGGTATCAGCCCCTGTATCGTTGAATCACTCATTGATTTTTTAAATAACGACATCACTCCCAATGTCCCTAAACAAGGTTCAGTGGGCTACCTCACACATATGGCACACATTGGTATTTGTTTGATGGGTGTTGGCGAAGTTAGCTATAAAGGCGAACGCACCAGTGCCAAAGACGCAATCGCAGCAGCAGGACTGAAACCTGTAAAATTGGGTGCAAAGGATGGTTTAAGTTTGGTTAATGGCACCCCATGTATGACGGGACTTGCCTGCATAGCGCTAGATGACTGCCAACATTTAGCGCAATGGGCCGACCTCATTAGTGCCATGTCATTCGAGGCGTTAGGTGGCCAAATTAGCTGCATGAAGGAGAGCATCATGCAACTCAAACCTTATCCTGGACAAATTAAAGTTGCCCAAAACATTCGATCCTTTCTAAATAAGAGTCAGGTAATAAAAAACCGAGAAGGCATACGCACCCAAGATGCCCTAAGTCTACGCTCAATCCCTCAAATCCATGGTGCCTGTCGTGATCAAATCGAATTTGCCAGCAGGCAAATCGCCATTGAGCTCAATTCAGCCACAGACAATCCCCTCGTCATGGGCACACCCGATGATTATCAGGTTATCTCTCAAGCTAACCCCCATGGAGAGTCCATTGCCATGGCATGTGATCAACTTGCCATTGCCATCCATGAATTTTCGAGTGTGTCTGAAAGACGCTCGGACCGCCTAGTTAACCCCTTAGTTAGCGGTCTACCCGCCTTTCTCGTTGAAGACAACGGGGTTAATTCGGGCATGATGATTGCGCAATATGTCAGTGCCTCTTTAGTAAGCGAAAATCGTAGACATGCTCAACCCGTAAGCACAGATAATTTCGTTACTTCGGCATTACAAGAAGATCACCTAAGCATGGGAACCACTTCTGCCTTAAGGCTTTACGATGCTTTAGATAACAGCTTTCGAGTATTGGCCATTGAATATTTATTTGCGGCGCAGGCATTCGAGTTTTTCAAGAATGAATCTTTTGGTGAAGGAACAACACAGGCATGGTCATGGTTAAGAAAACACATAGCCCCCTATCATGAGGACCGCTGGTTAGCGCCTGAAATAGAAACATGCCACCAATTACTTCGTCAGAATAAGGTTAATCAAGTTTTTTCATCAAAGCTGTCAACTTAATTTAAGCGAATAGGAATATCACCTTTTGAATCTGACGATAGAACACCCTCTTTCTCCGTCAGGTTCCTTTTTAAATTACTAAACATCCTATTTCACCTTACCTAAACAATTCAATCGCCTCTTTCTTCCTAGCTGTTTATTAATTTACTCGTGCACAAAAAGGAATAAGCAATGACGACTTATTCCTTTTTCAAAATAAATTAATTAGATTATAGAGATAGATTTATTGCGTACGACCATAAAACAACTGACGAGTTTCTTTGGTTAAGGTTTTACCAGGCTCAGGCCCATAACTTAATACCGCCACTAGCCTTGGATCACCATGACTGGGAGTCACACGATGTGCAGTGTATTTTCCCATAAACAAAACAAAGGAGCCTGCCTCTTGCTTCAGAATTTGAACATCATCACTTTCACCATTTAACACCTTCTCAAGACCCTCAAAATTTTGATCTTCTTCTGATCGTAACCAAGGCACATATTCATACACACCACCGTCACTGGCAGGTTGCAACATCAAGGTTGTGACAAATTTTGAGTTATCATAATGCCAGCCCAATTGACGACCATCATTATTAATATTGATATTGACTGAGCCTAATGGATCCGTATAAGGGTAAATTTCTGGAGCCCCCATCAACTGAGCAATAAAGTCTTTCAACGGCTGCCAAGCATAAACCTGATGCAAGAGGTTCTCAGTAGGTATTTGATCGTAAGCCACAATCCCTTTATCACTGTAAACCTTGCGATTTCTGGGATGGGATTGATCAAAGTCAGAATCATCATTTATCAGGTACACATTGTGCTCATTACTACAGAAAAAGGCATCTTGCATATTCGGTTCAACATTTTTGAGCACTTGGCTAACAGCATGCTGTCTCATGAAACCATCAAGTACCACAGCACCGTCTTTCACTAGCTTCTCTTTACAGTCGGCTAAAAAAGACTGACCTTCTTTCGTCTCTAATCTATCGATTGGAAATCTTTCTAGGTCGATAATGTCATTCGCTTGATCAAGCGTCATATTACTCTCCTGTCATTTAGTCTCTGGATTTTGAATTTGTGTTTATTATTTGATTCAAAGTACTGACTATTGGTACCACCGCATTGGTAACACTTAACACTCAAAGATAATTTAAATACTTTACACTGAGTCAGTCATTTCATACTAACCAAAGACTCGCTATTGAACTAACCATACATTTTGATACCAGATTTAAGAAAAACTTAAATCAAAACTCAAGATCTATTGTTTCTATGATAATCTAATATTTCCAGTTTGCCGGATAGTGGACACATACTATGTCAGAATTACGCAACAAAAGATTACCCCCTCTCAATGCAATAAAGGCCTTTGAGGCAGCAGCTAAAACCGGCAGTTTATCAAGTGCGGGACAGTCCTTATTTGTCTCACCTGCAGCTGTCAGTCAACAGGTCAAGTTGCTCGAAGAGCACCTTAACGTGCAGCTTTTTAACCGCAATAGACGAGGCGTTGAGCTGACCGAAGCGGGTCAAATGTATTTAACCTATGTTCATGAATCCTTTGAAAAATTACGTATTGGTCAACAAAAGGTTGAACAGCTTGGCAACCGTAATGCTTTGATAGTCACCGCAATTCCGTCTTTTGCCTCAAAATGGCTCATGCCAAAAATGTTCAAATGGATGGAGATAAACCCTGACCTAGAAATGCGCATAGAAGCGAGTAACACTGCGGTCAATTTTAATAGCTCAAGTAGTGATTTTAGCATTTGTTTTGGCGATAAAGGCCACCCAGGGTTACTAAAAAACGAGATGTTTCGAGATACAATCAGCCCTGTATGCAGTCCTGATATTGCGAAATTAGAAAATGGAGACATCACCCAATTACTACAAAGTCAGCCATTAATTCACATAGATTGGGGTGATGAAAATGTACATTTACCAGGCTGGGATGACTGGTTACAACATGCAGGTTTACAAGACATTAGTTCAAGCCGGAATTTACAACTTAACTATTCGAGCATGGCAATCGAAGCGGCAGTTCAGAGTAAAGGCATCATGTTAGGTCAAGCAACCATGGTACAAGAGGAATTACAGTCAGGCCGATTAGTTCGTTTATCCAAAGTATCCCTCCCCCTTAATAAATCTTACTATCTGATTTACCCCAAAAGAACACTCCTAAAACCTATGGCAGCTGAATTTCTAAGCTGGTTAAAACAAGAGTGCGATCAATAATACAAGATGAAACGCAGGGACGCGTTTCACTATAGTTACCACCCTCCATTATGCATTAAGTTATTCTTTAGCCTCCCATTCAAATATCTAGCTTTTTACTGAGCCCACATCTGCCTAATATGGAGACATATTAATGGCCAGCATCTTGTTAAAAAGGTCAATTTTCAAACACTGAATCTGATTGGAAAATATCTATGTTAGACGATAAAAAACGTTATATTAGTTCTGCTACTGAATACGCCCTAAAAGACCCGATTAGTGAAACAACCATGCGTAGAGTACGAGAGTACCGACTTGCACGTACTCGAGAAGTTTTAAAAAAGAACGATATAACAGCCGCTCTTCTTTATGATCCACTTAATATTCGTTATGCAACTGACACTTCCAATATGCAGCTTTGGACGGCTCATAACCCTTGTCGATACTCACTTGTTTTTGCAGAAGGTCCCGTCATTTTATTTGAGTTCCATAACTGTGCCCATCTTCATGTTGATAAAGTCTTAGGGGATGGAAGCCCTACCGTGGATGAAATACGCCCGGCAATTTCGTGGACCTACTTTTTAAATGGTTACAGAGCGACAGATAAGGTGGTCGAATGGGCACAAGACATATGTAGTATTATGCGTACCTATGGCGGTGGAAATATGCGCCTCGCAGTTGATAGCTGCGACAAAGAGGGCATTAATCAACTTGAAAACTTAGGCATAGAAACACTTGAAGGCATGCAATATATGGAGCACGCCAGAGAGATTAAGTCCCCCGATGAAATTGAAGTCATGAAATGGACTATCACAGTAGCCCAACGTGGCATGCAAAGAATGCAAGAGAACTGCTACCCAGGCATTAGTGAAAATGAGCTTTGGGCCCACCTTCATTTTGAAAACATTCGTCACGGTGGTGAGTGGATTGAAACCCGCATATTATCGTCTGGGGAACGAACCAATCCTTGGATGAATGAATGCTCAAACAATATCATTCTACCCGGTGATATAGTCGCATTCGATACTGACTTAATTGGCCCTTATGGTTATTGCGCTGATATTTCTCGATCTTGGATAGCGGGGCATGAAAAAGCCAGTGCCAGACAACAACACTTATATGATCTGGCACTTGAGCATATCCACCACAACCTATCCATTCTAAAAGAAGGGGTGAGTTACCGTGAGTTTGGTGAAAAAGAATGGCTGATTCCTGAAATCTACCGTGCTAATCGTTACGGCTGCACGGTACATGGTGTGGGCTTGTGTGATGAATACCCTTGCCTTTATCACTTCGATAGTTTTGATACGGCAGGTTATGACGGTGTCTTTTTAGAAAATATGGTGGTCTGCGTCGAATCTTATATAGGCGCACTGGGTGAAAAAGAAGGGGTGAAATTAGAACAACAAGTACGTATCACAAAAGACGGTTATGAACTCTTATCTGACTTCCCTATGGAAGGTTTTAACTAGAACAGCGCAGCTTTGCCTCTTCATATCATCACCCTTAGCCCTATAACACTCCTGTTTATAGGGCTTTTTTAGCGCCCTACTTATCAGCACCTTGCCAGTTTGACGGGATTGATTCTTGGCTCAAGACAAAAACTCCGCTACTATGCGCGACACGCGAATTACGGCATTTTGATGCGCTTTTACTTAGCCACTGAGTCACCATACATGAAATTAACACCCGTCATCTTATGCGGAGGATTTGGCAGCCGCCTATGGCCTTCATCACGATTAGCCTTCCCAAAACCTTGCCTTACGTTAACTGAGGATGAGTTAAGCCTGCTTCAACAAACCTTGATTCGTATCGCCCACCTTAAGATTGAAGCTCCCATTATCGTCTGTAATCAACTGCACAGATTTGTTATCGCTCAACAAATAGAGGTTCTCAAAGAGAAATACAAGTATCTCAATGGCACTCGTATTATCTTAGAGTCAAGCCCTCGCAATACCGCACCAGCCATTGCTCTTGCTGCGTTTGAAGCATTATTAAATAATCAAGATAAAACCCTATTAGTATTACCTGCTGATCACCTTATTAAATGGGATGCACGTTTTGATCAAAGCATCTTAACTGCTGTAAAATTGGCATCACAAAACCACCTAGTTACCTTCGGCATCAAGCCAACGAGCCCTGAAACAGGCTTTGGTTATATTCAAACAGGTTCTGATTATGACGTAAGAGCCTTTATTGAAAAGCCAAGCCTAGCTAAAGCAAAAGAGTACCTATCTGACAGGGATTACCTTTGGAATTCAGGTATGTTTGTCTTTAATGCAAAACAATATCTGAGTGAGCTGAAAATACACCAAGATGCTATCTACCAAGCTTGCAAAGAAGCCTTTAGCGGCCGCAATCAAGACCATGATTTTATCCGTATTAATGAGAAAGCGTTCGAGAAATGCCCCATTAATTCAATTGATTATGCCGTCATGGAAAAAACACACTATGTGAAAGTGGTTCCCTTTTATTGTGAATGGAAAGACCTGGGGAATTGGTCTGCCTTATATGATCATGCTCCAAAGGATAAAAACCAAAACTTGATAATCGGGGATGTCATAAGTAAAGAGTCCCATCACTGTTTGATTAGATCAGAGTCGCGACTTGTCACCACAATAGGTGTGGATAACCTGGTTATTATTGAGACCTCTGATGCGGTTTTGGTGATGAATAAGGATAAAAGTCAGAAAATGAATGACCTAATTACCCACTTAAAAGACTCAGGTAGAAGCGAGTATTTAACGCAGCAAGACACCATTCAAAAAAACAATTAAGCTTTCAAATGACAATAACAAACAGATCTAACTCCTCCCTAGCAAAACACACTCTCAATACCATTAGCAGTCAGCTTGACATTGGTTTTGGCACAAGCGGTTTACGAGGTACCATAGAGGCTTTAAGCCCAGAAATTTGTTATACCTACACCAAGGCTTTTATACAAAATATTTGTCAAGATGCGAGTCACCTTGCCATCGCTATGGATCTCAGACCAAGTAGCCCTTTAATCGTAAAAGCCTGCATTCAAGCCATTGAAGACTGTCATCTAAATGCAATTTATTGCGGTACTCTTGCCACTCCCGCACTCGCCCATTTCGCCATGTCACACAAGATACCCTGCATTATGGTTACCGGCAGCCATATTCCCTTTGACCGAAATGGTCTCAAATTTTACCGACTCGATGGTGAAATAAGTAAACAGGATGAAGAGACGATTCAAGCAAGTGAAGTCACACCTTCATCTTCGGCCTTTATATTAGAGAGAAAGAATTTACCCCCCATTGACTCAAGGGCAGCAGAACTCTTTACCCAGAGATACTGTGATATTTATAAAAGCCATTCATTAGAGGGTTTGTCTATTGGCTTTTATCAGCACGCCAGTGTCGCCAGAGATCACCTTACTCATTTATTAGAGCACTTAGGGGCAAGTGTCACCCCTCTTGATCGCTGCGATCATTTTGTCGCACTAGACACAGAATCTATCAGTGAAGAAGATAACTTAAGAGCAAAACATTGGACTAAGGCAGGCAAATTTGATGCGCTTATTTCTACAGACGGTGATGGCGATAGACCCTTGTTAGGCGATGAAAAGGGAAATTGGATAAGAGGAGATATCTTAGGCCTTTTGACCGCAAAATCACTTAAGGCCAAACAAGTTGTCACCCCTATTAATGCCAATTCAGATATCAATGAAACACGCTTTACCCAAGTACTTAAAACCAAGATTGGTTCCCCCTTTGTGATAGAAGGCCTAGAAAAAATCAAACAGGATGTTAAACAGCATCAAGCCGTGGGTTTTGAGGCGAATGGCGGATTTTTATTAGCATCAAACTGGGAGGTAAATGGTAAAACACTGGCACAACTGGCTACTCGAGATAGCTATCTTCCACTTTTAAGTGCACTTTTTCAATGTGCTAGTAGCGGCCAACCCATCAGTCATAGAGTCAATCATTTAGTCAGCCGCTATACTGCAAGCAATAGCGCTAAAACTCGGTCGAGCGAACTAAATCAAACCTTTATTGAGACAATCAGTCAATCAAATGACTTACAAAAGCAACTCATTCTGGCTTTGTATTCAGCCTGTGACGATATTATTCTTGAAAAAGTAAACCAGCTAGATGGCTTTCGTATGATGCTATCAAACCAAGATATCATACATATTAGAGCATCTGGAAACTCACCAGAACTACGCTGTTATGCAGAGTCACAATCGGCACAATTATCACAAAACCTGGTAAAAAACACCCTAGAATGGCTTAGTTTAAACCTTATGAAAGAGTAATGAGTAATATTTCAACCCTCTTTCATAAGGTATGTCTTTTGTGCTTTTTTTTGAAAGAAATTTAATATTCTATTAAACCTAACACGTCTGTTAACCAATCCTCATCGTCATCCGTAAGAGTATCTGTGACCACTGAATGGATATCATCTTGAGTTGGAATATAGTTAACCTCACCCCTGGCTGCATTTAACTCTTTCTGCCCTTTGGGGCTTGTACTTTTAATTTGAATACCCTCTGCAACATAGGCTTTGGCTTCAGCTTGTAAAGAGAGATAAGCGGTTAAGTCAGATTCCTTACTGGGGCAGGATTCAATCTCACCCTTAGGACTAAAACCGAAATATAAGCCCAGTCTAGAGGAACTTGGGGCTTTGCTTTTAGGTGCATAGGATTTACCCATCCCTTTAAGCGCGGGCCTTTTTTTACTTTCAATTAAATTCAAAAAATTATAAGGAGAACCAAATGAAGGCATACTAACCACGTAAGCGGCTAACACAGGAATATCCATCATTGATTGTCTAAACCAAGCTTCAAAACTCTTGTTGGTTAACCTCATGGTTTTATACTTTTTACATTCTTTCGAAAAACGTCTGTACCTTTCTCTCATGACTTCACGATCAATGATACTTTTAAAAAATTTAAAGAGCTCCATAACAGCATCAACAAACCCTGTAACCAAGTTTGAAGCACCTGAGGAGGCAATCGTTGCCGTCATTTTAGCGGTAGAATATAAACCACCTGCTGCATTAGAAATGCTGGCTTCTAATACCTTACCTCTTAAGACTTCAATCACATCCCCCGCAATC
>Ga0105359_10004415_pt1 | contig 11232 bp, 13 predicted proteins | sample GOMGulsemesocosm_6_FD_83659 | JGI IMG/M metagenome (GOLD analysis project Ga0105359, IMG submission 83659) | Methane-oxidizing microbial communities from mesocosms in the Gulf of Mexico - GOM8C Gulf of Mexico | ecosystem: Environmental > Aquatic > Marine > Cold seeps | place: Gulf of Mexico... | reverse complement strand
TTCTACTGTTGGAATATAATTAACATGATTTTCCTTTCTTTCTAAAAGTGATTTCAACACATTTTGAGAAATCATTTCCGCATCAACCCTAGTTCCATTTCCAACAGATATCATTGCTTTTTCTATTGCATTCGTGATTTTGTTTAAAACAAACTCACTCGTTTCATAATCTCTTTTTATTATTTGTGTAATTTCCATAGTTATTTCACTAAAAAAGTCTATCTATTAATGAACAATATGATTGATATCATTCAAAATTTATTTGTTCTTAAAATAAGGTTATACTATTCTTTTTTATTTGGGGGTAAAAAAGCTATTTTTCATTTTCTATACCGCAAAGAAATTTAATTCTATTTTCCTCACATTATAAAAACACAAAATCTAATTTGCTTTCTGTTCTACAAATATTCGAAATTCGATTAAATAATTCGCAAAAAAACGACAGAGCTTTTCAACAAGTTTTTAACAATATTGGTAACAGCTTGTGTTTATTGATGTTAACAAGTGTTAATGGTTAACACGCTAAAAAACAACGATTTAAACTTACCGTTTATCGATGGCAAGTGATAAAATAAGGAGTTTTCGCTTTTTTATTTTAACAAAGGATTTAATCTTGAAGTACTTGTTTCTAACAAAAAAAAGTTATTGTTAATTCTTGTCACATACACTTCTAGGGAGCATTTTAATATAAGATCTATTTTTTATGCTCGTCTGCTATTTTTTCTAATTCCGAATACCAGCTTTCTCCAAACTTTCTAATTAATGGTTCTTTCAAAAACTTATAAGTAGGCACTTTTAATTCAGCTCCCAAAGCACAAGCATCGTCACAAATTGGCCAACTATGGTAATTTACAGCTGAAAAAGAACTGTAACTTTGAATTCGTATTGGATACAAATGACATGAAATTGGTTTTTTCCAATCTACCTCACCGGCTATATGAGCGGCCTCTATACCACATAAAGCAGTTTTGTTTTCTCCAAAAACAACATATGCACATTCCGCATTATTCACCAGTGGTGTTTCTAAATCTCCTAAATCCGTTGTGATTGATATACCTTGCTCCTCAATAGCCGTAATTCCTTCTTTTCTTAAAAAAGGCTTTACCTTATGATAAATTTCCTTCAGCTTTTCAACCTCTTCTTTATCCAATGGAGCTCCAGCATTACCGGCAATACAACATTCACCTTTACATGCCGTTAAATTGCACACAAATTCTTTCTCAATAACATCCTCAGAAACAATGGTTTTTCCTATTTGAAACATCTCAACATCCTCTTTTTAGTATCTTTACACCGCAAAAGTAATTCTTTTAGTCGTTTTATATGGATTCAATTGATTATAAAAGCATAGTTTTGCACAAAAATTCATTCTTATGGGTATAGATTTTATAGAAATTGCAAAAGCAAGTATGATTTTATTTGCTGTAATTGACATTGTTGGATCCTTACCAATAGTTGTTAAACTTAAAACGACTGCTGGAGGAAAGCTAGAAAGCGGAAAAGCATCATTAGTAGCAGGAAGTATTATGCTATTATTTCTGTTTGTTGGAGAAAAAATATTGGAATTTATAGGTATTGACGCTGCTTCCTTTGGTATAGCAGGTTCATTCATCTTATTTTTTATGGCATTAGAAATGGTACTAGGTATAAATCTTTTTAAAGAGGATGAAAATACAGCCAAAACCGCCTCTATAGTCCCACTAGCTTTCCCTATGATAGCAGGCGCAGGTAGCATGACATCCATCCTATCACTTAGAGCGGAATACGAATCGGCTAACATTGCTATTGCAATTATACTAAATATTGCTTTTGTTTTTTTAGTACTTAAAATGAGTGGCTGGTTTGAACGTAAACTAGGTAAAAGCGGTATTGCAATTATTGAAAAAGTATTTGGAATAATCCTACTAGCAATTGCCGTAAAATTATTTACAACAGGTATTAAAACAATATTTTATTAAACAAAAGATAGGTATAATGAAAATAGTAAGCATCATATTAAGCATCATAGCAGTTGGTTTAGTCATTTTTAACATTACAAAGATAAATTTCAGCAACCCCTTGCAAGGTGAAAGTACTGTTGCCTTCATTGAAATTATAGCCGCTCTTATTGCGATTATGATCCTTGCCATCTTTACTATTTCAAAAAAAATTGAGAAAAAAGTAAATCAATAATGTTTGATACGTTAATCATTGGTGGCGGAGCTGCAGGAATGTCCTGTGCCTTAGTTATTGGATCAGGTTTAAAAAAGCCCTTTGCTGAAGAAAAAAAAGCAGGACTTATCGCACATCAAAAAGCATCACATTTACAAAATGCATTATTCAATAATGTCCTTGGCTTAACTCCAGGTACACTAGGTGGAGACATACTTGTAAGCGGCATAAACCAGCTTTCTGATTTATACCCTGAACTTATTCAAATTGAAAACGAAAAGGTTTGCGAAATAAAAGATAATACTACTTTTTTTGAAGTTATTACCAACAAGCAATCCTACACTACAAAAACAATCGTTATTGCTACAGGTTACACAAAACCATTTACCATAAAAGGACTGGAAGAACACCTTATTCCACACCAAATGGCGAAACCTGAAAAAGATAGAGTACAATTAAAGAACACTCTTCACTTGGTAAGACCCAATATGTATGTTGCAGGTACTTTGGCTGGCTGGAGAAGTCAATTTTCCATTGCTATTGGTAGTGGCGCTCAAGTAGCCACCGATATACTTACTTTATGGAATGACGGTGAACACACTAAAGTTCATGATAAAAATAAACATTAAACTAGTATAATTAATTCTCTTTTTGCCTGAGCAAAGTTTTAAGAATCAAAACCAATTGGTGGAATTAAAAAAACCGAGCTCTTCAGCTCGGTTTTTAATCAGTGGTTTTACTTAATACGAAAAAAAAACTTTTTCTTATATGGGTCAAATATAATAATATATTTTTAACACATGTTAAGTTTTTTGATTTTTTTTCAACTTTATTTTTGAAGTAATTCTTTTACTTTTTGAATCATCTTATCATCCTCATCTTTTATTTGATACGCTAGATTATCATCAAACAACTGAGCCGCAATGGCCGCTTTTAAAGAGTGCTTAATTTCACTTACATAAGCGACTGTATCAATAGACCATTTCCTCCTAGCAACAACACTCACATACTCTTTAAAATCTGAAATTATAGTATCGGATATTTTATAACTTACTACAAAATCCTTACGAGACAGATTACTATAATACTTTCTTTCCTTTTCCAGCACTTCAAAAATAAAATTATCTATAACCCCAGAGTTAATCGCAAAAGAAACTTTTTCATATTCATCATTCGCATCAATAGGCACAAACACATCTGGAATAATTCCACCACCTCCATACACAACTTTTCCTTTTGGAGTTGTATACCTTAATGAATCAGCCACTTCAATTTGTGTAGAATCGGTTAATTCTCCCGAAATATAGCGTTGTGTATATTCATCATAATAATCATGTCCGTTTTTTGACACATATGGCTTTTGAATTGATCGTCCAGTTGGTGTGTAATACCTTGAAACTGTCAAACGTACTGCACTACCATCTCCTAACTGCATTTCACGCTGCACTAATCCTTTTCCGAATGAGCGCCTTCCTACAATAGTTCCTTTATCATTATCTTGCAATGCACCAGCTACTATTTCACTAGCCGAAGCAGATTCTTCATCTATCAAAACAAAAACTTCGCCTTTTTCAAAATCACCATTATCCGTTGCAAAGAATTTTTGCACATCACCCTTTTTATTTTTTGTAAACAATATCAGCTTATCATCTTCTAAAAACTCATCTACAATTTGCTGTGCTCTATCCAAAAAACCTCCAGGATTCCCTCTTAAGTCCAAAATAAGACTCGTCATCCCTTCTTTTTTCAACTTCTTCAGTTCCTTTTTAAACTCTCTATACGTTGTTTCTGCAAAGCGGTTTATTTTTATATACCCTAAACCTTCTTCAACCATATACGCAATTGGAACACTTTTTATAGGCACCAAACCTCTTTTTATAGTAATATCAAATTTCCTGTTTTCAGCTGCTCGATATATCGTTAAAGCTACCTTTGAATCTATTTCTCCTTTTAACTTTTTAATTACCTTTTCATTAGTAATTCCTATACCATAAAGAGTATCCTTATCGGCTAGTAATATTTTATCTCCTGCAATTATACCAACCTTCTGACTAGGACCACCAGCAATTGTTTTTATCACCGAAATAGTATCATTGCGTACAGAAAAAGAAACACCAATCCCCACAAATTCACCATTCATAGACTCTGTGACCGCACTTAAATTTTTCTTTGGAATGTAAACCGAATGTGGATCCAAATTTCCTAGAATCTTATTCACGGTAACATCTACAATACTATCAGTATTCACCTCATCTACATACTCATTATCTATATAGTCAATTAACTTGCTTAGTTTTTGCTTTTTAGAGGACTCCACAAACAAGTCAGTACCTGAATCAAAATGAAATAATCCACCTATCCAAAACCCAATGGCTAAGGTAAATCCTATTATTATCGGTAAATATTTCTTTTTATAGGTCATTATAACATTCCTTAAACTATACTTTCTTCTTGTAGTTGCATTACTTCTATTCCTGCTTTTTCTAAAAACTTAATTCCAGAATCATCCTTATATCCATCTTTATACACTACTCGTTTAATCCCAGCTTGATGTACTAATTTACTACATTCTTTACAAGGAGAAAGGGTGATATATAATGTTGATCCTTCACATGACTGTGTTGATGATGCAACTTTTAATATTGCATTTGCTTCGGCATGCAATACATACCATTTAGTGTATCCGTCTTCATCTTCACAATAATTATCAAAGCCAGTTGGTGAGCCATTATATCCATCAGAAATAATCATTCTATCTTTTACTATAATTGCTCCTACTTGTTTCCTGATACAATGCGATAGTTTCCCCCACTCACTTGCCATTCTTAAATAGGCCTTATCATACCGTAATTGTTTCTTTTCTGACATTATTTACTTGTTGTATTACTAAACTACTAATTAATCAGTGTTGTTTGTATAAGTTTTTGTTAAAAATTACCTTGACAACAACATTGGTATTACTAAACCTATGGTAATTGATGAAACTACCAACACCCAATCTCTTTTTGAAATACTCAATATATTTTGAGCAATAGTAGCCAATACCAAAACAACCATAACTACTATTATTTGTGCTACCTCCACCCCTAGAGCGAATTCTATTAAAGGAATAAACTTATAATCCGTATTTCCGACTATCATTTTAAAATAACTAGAAAACCCTAATCCATGAATAACCCCAAAGAAAAGTGTTACGAAAAAAACTAGTCCTATTTTGGTGTTACCGATCATTTTTCCTGAAGAAAATATATTAAACAACGCTGTAACAGCAATGGTAACAGGAATAACAAACTCCACTAAACCACTATTAATTGAAATAATATTATAGCTTGACAGTATTAAAGATACGGAATGTCCGACTGTAAAAACAGTAACTAAAAACAATACTTTTTTCCAATTTGAAAACAAATATGGAGCCGCCAAAACCAGCAAAAATAACACATGATCATATCCGTTAAAATCCAACACATGTGTTAATCCTAACTCAAAAAAAAGTTTTAATTGTTCCATATCTCAAAACTACGCAAAAAAAGCGACCTATCTGATCGCTTGTATTTAATTTACATATTGAGCTTTAATCCCTTGACAAATAGCGCCCAATAAAATAAACCAATGTTGACAAAGCCCCAATTGCAGCTACTAAATAGGTTCTTGCCGCCCATTTTAAAGCATCTTTTGCTCCTGCATGCTCTTCTCTTGTTAACATATTTTTATTTTCTAACCAAGCTAAAGCTCTGCTACTCGCATCATACTCCACTGGTAGGGTAATTATACTAAACAATGCCATTATCCCGTATACCGCAATACCAACCAACAAAACCATTTGCCCTATTGCTGAACTAAATGACAAGACAAACCCTCCTATAATAATCCATTGTGATAAACCAGAAGCTACATTTACTATCGGTACAATTTTTGACCGCATTGTCAACCATGAGTAGGCCGTTGCATGTTGTACTGCATGACCACATTCATGAGCTGCTACAGCAGCTGCTGAGGCATTACGTTGACTATACACGACCTCACTTAAGTTCACTGTTTTATTTCTTGGATTGTAGTGATCCGTAAGTTGTCCTGGAGTAGAAATTACTTTAACATCATAAATACCATGATCTTTAAGCATTTTATTCGCTATTTCAGCACCAGTCATTCTGTTTCTTAAATGAATATTTGAATACTTTTTAAACTTACTTTGCAAGCGCTTACTCACCAAAGAGCTCAAAAATGCTATTGCTACTGCTATAATATAATATCCCAACATGATTTTTGTATTTTAATAAAATTACAAAAGAAATTCAACAAAAATCTAGCCACTATTTTTAAGTGATAAATACTGACATGTTGACTGTTAGCTGATTTTTTAAGCCTTAACCCTAAAAGCTATTCTTTCCAACGTACACTTTCCATTAATACTTGAATATCTTTTTTAAGGTATTGTGCTGCTGGAAGGATAGAATCATAATTGGGCTTAACGCTAAAATAAGCCGCCCCTCTTAAAAAATGTTTTTTATTATCAGTGATATAAAACTGTACGGGTGACGCTGCATTTCCTTCAATTTCATACACCATTCCGTAATTATTATGAGCTTTATCTTCAAAAGGATATGTACCTATACTTTCTGCTTTCTGAGTATGCTCCTGAGTTAAATTCTGAGCGTCTCTCAATGACCTTTTCAACAAGTCTTCATCTACACCCATATATGTTAGGTGTATTTTCCCGTTAAGTAACGGATAACTTAAATTAACTCCACAATACTGTCCACCTCTCGGCTTTTCAATTTCAGTAATATTGTTAACATCAAATGTAAACGGACAATCAGTTAAGTATTGTTTATAAATCGCCTCGGGATACTCTAATTTTAAATATCCTTTTGGTTTAGGAGTAGGATCTTCCTTACACGAGGTAAAAACCAAAGCTACAAATACTCCTAGTATGATTATAAACTGTTTGATATACTTAACTTTATTTCTTATTTACAAATTATTTATTATTATTCAAAAAAGCCACTAACCTACTTAAAATGACGATTTAAATTGCTCCAAAAAACGAACATCATTTTCATAAAACATTCTAATATCTCCTATCTGATGTAGTAGCATTGCAATTCTTTCAATACCTACACCAAAAGCAAACCCTGAATACTCCTTAGGATCGATACCGCAATTAGTTAATACATTAGGATCCACCATTCCGCAGCCCCCAATTTCTAACCAACCAGTACCTTTGGTAATTCTATAATCAGTTTCCGTTTTTAAACCCCAGTAAATATCCACTTCAGCACTTGGCTCAGTAAACGGGAAATATGATGGACGTAAACGAATTTTAGACTTTCCGAACATCTCTTTTGTAAAATACAGTAAGGTTTGTTTTAAATCAGCAAAAGAAACATCTTTATCAATATACAAACCTTCTACCTGATGAAATATACAGTGAGATCTTGATGAAATAGCTTCATTTCTGAATACTCTTCCTGGAGATATCGTACGTATAGGAGGTGTATTGTTTTCCATATAACGCACCTGTACAGAACTAGTATGAGTCCTTAATAAAATATCCGGATCAGTTTGAATAAAAAACGTATCCTGCATATCTCTTGCAGGATGATATTCTGGCAAGTTTAATGCCGTGAAATTATGCCAGTCATCTTCAATTTCTGGTCCTTCAGATACATTAAAACCAATGTTTGCAAAAATATCAATGATTTGGTTTTTAACTAATGAAACTGGATGCCTTGAACCTATTGAAATTGGTTCAGCCGGTCGAGATAAATCACCATAACCACCTTTTACCTCTTCTTTAGATTCTATCTCTTCTTTTAATACAGCAACTTTATCTAAAACAGTATCTTTAAGGGTATTTACAACATTTCCAAATTCTTTACGTTGATCCTCTGCAACATTTTTAAACTCACCAAAAAAGTCTTTAACCAATCCTTTTTTACCTAAGTATTTTATTCTAAACGCCTCAACTTCATCTTTGGTATGTGCTTTAAACGCTTCAGCTTCTCCAATAAATTCCTTAATCTTATCTATCATCGTACTCATTTTTGCAAATGCAAATTTACAACTATTATTTATACCAATTTAACTTTATAACAACGTATTAAATTGGTATTTCTTATGCTATTATTTCTTTTTCTAAAAAGTATTCAACCACAGCTTCTTTCATCAAAACAGTTTGCTCACCAGCTTTTAAAACAGGTAACTCTTCTACTATTTTGTAATGCGGCCAGCCATCATCATCAAAAAAATCAAACTCATAATACCCATATGGCTCTAATAGCCTACAGATAGCAATATGAATTAAATCAACTTTATCGTCCTTTTTAAATCTTCTATCCAATTGCCCTAATTCCTGTACTCCAATTAGATAAATAATACTATCTAAATCCAATGGATCACCATCAGCAAATTGATCAGACAAAATACTAACAACATTTTCCCAACGCTCTTTTAACTCTTCGTCTCTTGCCATAACATCAATATTAAGCTGCAAAAATAAGGAGATTTTAGCAACTTATATGCTAAATCACGGAAATCACTTCATTTTACAAAATAACATGAAGAGTAATTCAAACTAGTTGAAGTTATTTTTTTAGGAAGAGTCTTATTTCGGGAGTGTCAACTTTAATTGTTTAATTCTTTTTCTATCTAACGATTCTATGGTAAACACATATCCCTCAAAAACTACTTTTTCATCTTTCTTAGGAAATCCTCCAGAAATCTCCAACACAAAACCAGCAATAGTTTCAGCCTCTCCTTTGTTTTCCTCAAATAAATTAATATTTAAATCAGCAACCTTATATATATCCTTTAGTGATGTTTTCCCCTCAAAGACAAAATTATAATCATCTAATTTTGAATACACCAAACTATCATCATCAAATTCATCATTTATATCACCTATAATCTCTTCTACAATATCCTCTAACGAAACTACTCCTGAAGTCCCTCCATATTCATCAACAACAATTGCTAAATGCACTTTTTTCTCTTGAAACTCATTAAGCAAATCGTCTAATTTCTTATTTTCAGGAACAAAAAAAGGCTCACGGATTAATTCTTGCCATTTTACTGACTTTTTTTCCAAATAAGGCAATAAATCTTTAGCATATAGCACTCCGATTATCTTATCTAGATTTTCCTCATAAACAGGAATTCTAGCATACCCTTCTTTTGTGATTTGTTTAATAATTTCAGGAAATGATGCTGTGGTATCCAATGCAAAAATATCCATTCTGGATCGCATTACCTCCCTAGTATCTGTATTTCCAAAGGAAACAATTCCTTTTAATATTTTTTGCTCTTCATCTGTAGTTGCCTCATCAGCTGTAAGCTCTAACGCCTGCGATAACTGACTGACACTTATGTTTGATTTAGATTTTGCGAGTTTATTTTCCAAAAACGTTGTCCCTACCTGCATAGGCGCACTAAACATCACTAACACTTTTCTTAGAAAAAGTAGTGGTTTTGCCATAAAACCAGAGAATTTTTCATTATTCCTACTTGCATATACCTTTGGTAGTATTTCGCCAAAAAGTAAAATCAAAAAAGTTACTACTATAATTTTAAAAAAGAAGGAAAGACTTAATTCAAAATTAAACAAATCAAAGGTTACATCTATTTGATCAAAATATGGATCAAAAGCATGTGCAAACAGCAATACAGTTGCTATGTTTATAAAATTATTAGCCACTAATATTGTTGCCAATAATCGCTTCGGATTGTTTAATAATTTTACAACTAACTTCTGATTTTTAAATGTTTTGGATTCATTGTCTAACTGTGTTTGATTCAATGAAAAAAAGGCTACCTCTGACCCGGAAATTAAAGCTGAAAAAACCAATAAAAGAATAAGAACAATAACACTGATTAGTGAATTACTGCTAAATAACGCTATGAAAAACGGAATACTGGGGTCCAATATATATGTTATTTGATTAAACTTAATTTAAAATGGTAAATCATCATTATCATCCGATTGTGTTGCTGGTTGCTGTGGAGCAGATGGTGTTTGTGTGATGTTTGTTGGCTGCTGCCCTTGAGCCTGACCAGCACCTTCAGATTTTGGCGACAAAAAAGTAAAGTCTTGTACTTGAATTTCAGTAGAATACCTAGTATTACCATCTTCTCCTTGCCATTGTCTAGATTTTATACGCCCTTCAACATATATCTTATCTCCTTTTTTAAGATACTTCTCGCAAATTTCAGCAGCTTTATTACGCACTACAATATTATGCCACTCCGTATTAGTAATACGTTCACCGGTTTGCTTACTGGTATATGTTTCGCTAGTAGCAATAGGGAATCTACCTACACAATTACCTCCTTCAAAATAATGCATTTTAACATCATCTCCTAAATTCCCAATCAACATTACTTTATTTAAAGTACTCATAGTTTATTTTGTCTTTATATCAAAAATAGTAAAATTTTAATTCATTTAAAAAGAGAACCTATTAATAAAGTTTGCAATTAAAACAGGTACGGGATAATTTTCTATCTCTGATACTGGAATAGCTGATTTTAATTTTTCATCAGTAGTTACAATCCAAAATCTTGTATAAATATGTTGATGCGACAATTTATGTACTATTTCCTTTTCATTATAAACACTCAACTTAAACGGTTTTTCAAACAACTTCTTTTGCTTAACTATATTCAATAACTCATCATACTCAACCATTCCTTCTGTTTCAATTAAAGGGAACTCATATAAATTGGCCCAAATCCCTTTCTCCGGTCTTTTATAAAGAATAGTTGTTTCATTACTCACTACCGGAATTACATAATTAAAGAAACGCTTTCTAACTTTTACCTTCTTTAATTTTACTGGAAGATTTCCAACTTTATTATTTTTCAATGCAACACATTTAGTATTAAAAACACATGATTCACACTCAGGGTTTTTAGGGCTGCAATGCATAGCTCCAAACTCCATGATTGCCTGATTATGCGTGTCAGGGTGCTCAATATCAATTAATTCTTGAGATAATTCAGAGAATACCCTTCCCCCTTCCGGAGTATTAATTGGCCTATCTATACCATATAACCTAGCTAACACTCGGTACACATTACCAT
>Ga0105359_10004414_pt1 | contig 11232 bp, 10 predicted proteins | sample GOMGulsemesocosm_6_FD_83659 | JGI IMG/M metagenome (GOLD analysis project Ga0105359, IMG submission 83659) | Methane-oxidizing microbial communities from mesocosms in the Gulf of Mexico - GOM8C Gulf of Mexico | ecosystem: Environmental > Aquatic > Marine > Cold seeps | place: Gulf of Mexico... | reverse complement strand
GTTAGACTTTATGGATGCGCAACGAAAATTGTTTGATGCACAGCTATCCTTTAGCTCTGCAAAAAAAGAACGCTTAATTGCATTTGTTAATTTGTACCGTGCTTTAGGTGGCGGTTTAACTATAAAAGTATAAGTAGAGTCCTCATGAAGATGAATACCATCATTTTTCGAACAAGATTGATTCGCTCAATGATTAAGCCACTTTTATTAAGTGCTTGTGTTGTAAACCTTAGTGCTTGCAGTAGTTTAGGTGTAGAGCCTTGGGAGAGAGATTTATTAGCCAAAAAAGAAATGGCATTAACCTCAAGTCCTATAGATGCCGCCTTAGATGATCATATCTACTTCTCTAAAGAAGCATCAAGTGGTGGTAAAAGCTTTGGTGGTGGTGGGTGTGGCTGTAACTAATGACAGAAATCACTAAACAGCGAAACATAAAAGCGGCACTTTCTATTGCGACTACTGCCTTATTAGGTACGAGCGTGACAACGACGACTTCTGTGCAAGCGAAAGAGGTCGATGAATGGCAATTTGAAACTGCTTATTTGCTTTACTCTGAAGTTGATAGAGTCACTGCGGGCGAGGTTATTATTGCTGGCACTAAAACATTTGAAAACGATGAGATTTTAAATTTAAAGTTAACGATTGATGCGTTAACGGGCGCTTCTGCAAATGGGGCTGTTGCTCAGCCTAAAGCACAAACATTTACCCGTCCATCAGGTAATGGTCAATATATCACCCCAGCAGGTGATACCCCACTTGATGATACTTTTAAAGATACTCGGCTGCAACTGAATGGTCAGTGGACACAACCCCTCGAAGATAATATTACAACGAGTATTGGTGGCCATTTGTCTAAAGAGTATGACTATTTATCTTTGGGTATCAATGGCAATTTGGCATATGATTTTAATAAGAAAAACTCTACCATCTCCATGGGCTTGAGTTATTTCCTTGATACCTTTACCCCCGAAGGTGGTATTCCTAAAGCGTTTTCATCAATGTTAGTAGGTGATTCAAACTCGCCTGAATGGAATGATGAATTTGCCAAAACAAGAGTAGGGGATAGTGAGAATAAAAGTACTACAGACATACTTGTTGGTTTTACTCAAGTTATCTCTAGGCGCATGATTACCGCCTTTAATTACTCTTACTCAACGGTTGATGGCTACTTAACAGATCCCTTCAAAGTGGTTAGTGTGTTAAATAGTGGTGGCTTTGCCGAGGATTATATTTATGAAAACCGTCCTGATTCTAGAGTAAAACAAAGTACTTTTATGCAGGCTAAATATCATTTTGATGAAAGCTTATTAAATATAGTTGCCGATGTTTCCTATCGATATATGTGGGATGACTGGGGAATTAATTCACATACCATAGACTCACGCTTTACTATTCCTGTTGGACAGACAAGTTATTTCCAGCCACATATTCGCTATTATCAGCAAAGCGCAGCAGATTTCTTTAAGCCGTTTGTTATCAATAATCAGTCTTTAGGAAACTTTGTCAGTGCCGATTATCGTATTGGTGAAATGACAGCCATTACGGTTGGTGGAAAATACGGTCTCTTGCTTAATAGTCGAAACGAACTTTCTTTTAGACTTGAGTATTATCACCAAATGCCAACTTATGCCGGATTTTCGTTGCCAGCAGCTCTTGATGGATTAGATATTGCTCCTAATGTGGATGCTATTATTGCGCAAATAAGTTATTCATTTTAAGGTGTTTGCTTTTAGATCTGTTTTATCTGCTCACTTTTTTATTTAGAGGTACAATGCAAAAGAAACGCGCTATTAAAGTCAGTAAACAAAAGGACGGTTTTGCTATTAGCTTCTATGCCATGGCAAGTGCTTGTGAGGTATTGATACAAACGTCAGACGAACAACTAGCAAAGCAAATAGGACAATGTGTTAGTAATGAAGTTTGGCGAATAGAGGATAAATATAGTCGTTATGATTTTCAAAGTACTTGCAGTCTAATAAATGCTAGTAATGGCCAACCAGTAAAAATTGATGAAGAAACGTATCTATTGCTTAATTTTGCAGAGCAATGTTACCAGTTAAGTGAGGGCCTTTTTGATATCAGCTCAGGTGTCCTTCGGAAACTTTGGACTTTTGATGGCGAAAACGCTGAATGTAAGTACTTTCCTTGCCAAGAAGAAATTAGTGAGATATTAAATTTTGTCGGCTGGGATAAAGTTATCTATGACAGATATAGTGTGCTTTTGCCAAAGAATATGCAATTAGATTTTGGCGGTATAGGCAAGGAATACGCTGTTGATCGTAGTATATTGTTAGCAAAACAGTTTACGGACAAACCGCTGTTAATTAACTTAGGCGGAGACCTAGCGGTAACAGGTCCAAGAGAAAATAATCAAGCTTGGCAAGTGGCTATTGAAGCCCCTTATAGTGACAAGGCTGGGCATACACAGGATATGATTGTTGCCATCAAGCAAGGGGCACTAGCAACCAGTGGTGATGCCCGGCGCTTTTTGATAAAAGCCGGTACTCGATATGGACATATATTAAATGCAAAATCAGGTTGGCCAATAGTTAATGCACCACGCTCGATTACTGCAGCAGCGCCACAGTGTATCCAAGCGGGAATATTAGCTACCTTGGCGTTATTACAGGGGGAAAATGCCGAAAAATTTTTAATCGAGCAAGAAATTACTCACTGGGCAAGAAGATAGAGCTTTTCTTTTTGTTAGCTATATTTTTACTATAATTAAATCATTAAAAAATGATAACTATTTTATGAGTCGGTAAGTTGAATGTGTACAGTTAAATCTTTTTTAATACTCTGCTTTATTATTAGCTCATCTATAACTCATGCGCAGACTATCAAGGTCGCAGCTATTGATTGGTGCCCACAAATCTGTGTTGATAAATCAAGGGCTGGTTACACTGTTGACCTTATTAAGAAAATTTATCAAGGCAGTGAATATACATTGCAGATTGATATTTTTCCTTGGTCCCGTGCTATTAAATATGTAACAGAAGGAAAGTACGATGCCTTATTGGCACCGGCTAAAAAAGAAGCGCCGCACCTTATCTTCCCTCGTTTTGGTGTGGGTTCACAAAGAATGTGCTTTTTTACATCAATAAAAGATCCATGGGTATTTGATGGCGAGCAAAGCCTTGCAAATAAACAAGTCGGTATTGCTTTTGATACTTCTATTGAAGAGTTGAATGAGTATATTGAAAAGCACCCAGAACAATTTCAATTTCAGCCATACCACGAAAGATATGTGGCTCAAAGTGCTAAGAAAGTCATGAAAGGACGTGTTGATGCGTTTTTGTTCACTAAAAATACTACTATGCTTGAACTGAAAAATGCGGGGTTAGAGAAGAGTATAAGAAGTGCTGGTTGCGTTTCACAAGCTGAAATTTATCTTGCATTCACCGCTAATAAGAAAAAATCAGAAGAAGTTGCTAATGCGGTTCGCTTTTTTGAGAACCGTTTGGCGCACTTAACTAAGTCTGGCTATATTGATAAGCTTTATCAACAATATGCTATTAACTAAAAGAGAAAATGATAGTAGCCCTATACAGAACTACTATCACAGAAGATGTTATCTACATCGAGATACTCGATGCATAAACTACTTATTAGGGTAGAAACCTACATGTTGGTGTAAACGCACTACCATCTCTTCTTTATCATTGATAAAGCCTAGTTTCTCAGTGAAATTAACCAATGCATGTTCAATGTTATTAACAAACTTTCCATAACCGTGTGAGGTTTTATCTTGTTCACTAGCAACAAAAACGAGCTGTACGCTGTCTACGAGTTTGGCCGAGTTCCACTTACAGGTATAACCACAACTCGTGTGTTTAGGGTTATAACCTAACATGAGTAGTTCACCATTAGTAATTACATTCTCATCTTCACCGCGGCGTACTATAGGGACCAAACCGTTAGCGATCACGGCACCATTATTTAAATTAGATTGTTTAGCTGCACTAATAAATGTATCACTAATAAGGTTATAAAGTGGGTTGTAACGTTCTTGAGCATTTTCATCAACAGGGGCTAATGCTCTAATTCTAGAGTTAATAGGAAAATCAACAATCGCATAAGTCAGTGCATCTGTATCAGCTGGTAAGGTTACCTTATCGGCTAAGTACCTATCAGTCATTGGGCGGAACTTATGTGATTGGCTACCTTCAATACCTTTGTTTTTCGCAAACATGTCATAGGTTAAGTGCTGATGATCACAAATGCGTATATCAGCAAGGGTAATTGATGATTTTTTAGAGAAGTTCTCTATGGCTTGCTGAACTGTTTTATGAAAGGCTGCCGATTGACCACGAATATCACTGCCATTTGGTAAAAACACTAAAGTAATTTTCTTAGCTTTGTTTTTGCCATTATAAAAAGTATTTTGGCTTGTATGGTATTTAGGGTTATATAAGAACAAAACTTGCTGTTTAGTTTGAGCTGTTAATTTTTCAGGACTAAATCGTACTCGGGCAAACTTGTCATTAGCAATGAACTGTGTGCTTTCAATTTTAAGCTTATCGTTAATAGCGAAAAAATAATCCGCTAAGGTTTGATAAAGTTTTTCATAAGGAGCATCAGCACTTTCATCTATTAAGTCGCTGTATTTTTCTAATATTTCATCAGTTAATGGTATTTTTGCCATTAAGTATTGGTTCTCGCGTGCAGAAGAGGAAATATAAACTTTATGTTGTAAATTTTTAGTACGAGATATAGCCATGGTTACACCAGTTATGTTGAGTGACAATGTTAATCCAGTTCGATTTCGACTTGGATTAGATAAATAGAATTATACGAACTTTGTATCAGATAAATATGATATAAATCAAGAGAAAAGTCTGCTAAATGTTAAAGTCTGTAACTGAAGCATTCAAGCCTTTAGCTGCATTAATAAATCACGCATATTTACTTGTGTTCAATTGTTTTTTACCGCATGGTATTAACATTATTTTTCCTACTCAAGGCAACTTCTAAATGAAAAAATTGAAACATGAAGCCGAATTACTAAAAAAAGCATTAACCATTGGCGAAAAGTATGCAGTTAACAGAGGTTATAACGCATTTTCAGCAACAAACTCCGCAAAAGATAAGGTTGAAAGCCTGTATCGTTTGCTTGTTAACGATAAACTAATTCAACCATTAGCAGTTGATAGTGAAGACCAACCTAATATGAAACATAAATTAGCGTTGTGGATTGCAAAACAATTACCAGAAGGTCATGCATTGTTAAAATAAGTTACAGATAAGTCTTATTTGCTCTGCTAGGTGAGGGATTTCCTCCTTTTAGAATAAATATTCTAGAAAAACACTCAGATCAGAAATTTTTCATGGCATTAGCTTTGTAACACTGCTAGATTGTTTTTGGGATTCTAATTAGGAATAAATTTAAGGTACTTTTAATCAACCAGTTCATCAGAACTAATACCATATAAGTACCAAGTCAATATTCATTAAAATAATGAAATAGCAGTGAAGAGAGCCAATATGTACCAAACTGACGATGTACGCATCAACAAAATTAAAGATCTATTACCTCCAATCGCATTATTGGAACGATTTCCTGCGTCAGAGAAAGCAACTAAATCAGTGGTTGCCGGCAGAACTGCTATTCATAATATTCTGCAAGGTAAAGATGATCGCTTGCTTGTGGTTATTGGTCCTTGTTCAATTCATGACCCTGAAGCAGCGCTTGAATATGGCCAACGCTTAGTGCAATTACGTGAAAAGTATAAAGATAGCCTTGAAATTGTTATGCGTGTTTACTTTGAAAAGCCACGTACTACAGTCGGTTGGAAAGGCTTAATCAACGACCCTTATATGGATAATAGTTTTAAATTGAATGATGGTTTACGCATTGGTCGTAAGTTGTTGCTTGATTTAAACGATTTAGGTTTACCGACAGCTGGCGAATTTTTAGATATGATTACGCCACAATACATGGCTGATTTTATGTGTTGGGGTGCTATTGGCGCACGTACTACAGAATCACAAGTTCACCGTGAATTAGCGTCGGGTTTATCTTGTCCGGTAGGTTTCAAAAATGGAACTGACGGTACTATTAAAATTGCCATTGATGCTATTGGCTCTGCTGCAGCTTCACACCACTTCTTATCAGTAACAAAATTTGGTCACGCGGCAATCGTTGAAACAACGGGTAATGGTGATTGCCATATCATCTTACGCGGTGGTAGAACAACAAACTTTGATGCTGGCAGTGTAAAAGCAGTAACTGAGCAGTTAGCTTCAAGTGAGTTAAATACTAAAGTAATGATAGATTTTAGTCATGCAAACTCGAATAAGAAATTTGAAAACCAAATGTTAGTTTCTACCGACGTTAGTGGTCAAATAAGCCAAGGAAATGACAATATCTTTGGTGTAATGGTAGAGAGTCATTTAGTTGAAGGTAATCAAAGTCTCAAAAACGGCAAAGCTGAAGTTTATGGGCAAAGTATTACTGATGCTTGTATCGGATGGAATGATACCGAGCAATTGTTAAGCCAGCTTAATGAAGCGGTAGCAGAGCGTCGTAAGCGTTAATCAATTCCTTTTATACTCATTTCATGATAAAACGTCTAATTAACTCATTATAATTAGACGTTTTTTTATGCCTCAAACGCCACCAGCAATCGATCAAGTACAAGCCAGCCAACAAACGATTATTGCAATCCTAGCAAAACTTGAATCCGTCGTCTTAGGCAAACCCAAGGAGTGCCGATTAGCATTAGCTTGTTTACTCGCTCAAGGGCATCTACTGATTGAAGACTTACCTGGTATGGGTAAAACCACATTGGCTCATGTACTAGCAACTACATTAGACTTGAGCTATCAGCGCACACAGTTCACCAATGACTTATTACCCGCTGATGTTGTTGGCTTTTCGATGTTTAATAATAACAATAATAGTTTTGAACTTCATAAAGGACCTATCTTTAATCAGGTGGTGTTAGCTGATGAAATTAACCGTGCTAGTCCAAAAACACAGAGTGCATTACTTGAAGCGATGGCTGAACAGCAAGTTAGCATCGACGGTGTTACACATGAGTTACCTACACCATTTTTTGTCATAGCAACACAAAATCCGCTATTTCATGCAGGTACCTACCCATTGCCAGAGTCTCAGCTTGACCGCTTTATGATGCGATTATCTCTTGGTTTTCCTGACTTAAAAGCGGAAAAGCAAATTCTATTAACAAATACCCAGCGCACAAACCAAGCCTCATCAGATAAAAATACAGAAAATCAATCGGTAGTTGATCAAGCTGGCTTAATCGCTATGCAGCAAGCCGTTACGCAAGTTAATGTTTCTAATGATGTAGTTGAATATATTATTGCCTTAAGCCATGTTAGTAGGCGTGCTTATACAGGCCAAAATAAAATACATGATAAAGCCGGAACAGCTGAAGCTGAAATTTATTGCAAACCCTTATCACCAAGGGCGTCAAAGTCACTGCTGCAAGCGGCGAAAGCCATGGCTTTTATTGATAATCGAGATTATGTCTTACCTGATGATGTACAGGCCGTGTTTTATGTTGTTTGCCAACACAGATTAGAAATGCAGCCAAGCCAAAATATTGATTTAAGCCAAGTTGAATCTACAAGTGTGGCTAATCAAATACTGAACAGCGTTGACGTATTAAATCCGCTGGGTTATTAACTTGTTTAGCCAAAATATAGTTAATCTAGTGATGTCGATAAGCATTATGCTAGTTAACTGCTGTCGAACCAATAAGTGCTCTTACAGATGAATACTTTCAAGGCTTTTTGGCATCAAATTTTTGAACGATGGCTATCACGTCGAATTCCCAGCCGATCTGCTCACCAGCTAAATAGCCGCAATATTATGATTTACCCGACACGTTTTGGCCTCTCATATGCGGCGTTTGTCATGCTGATCTTTTTATTGGGCACCAATTATCAAAATAACATCATTTTATTATTGAGCTATTTACTGGCAAGTTTGTTCATAAGTGTGATGTTGCATAGTTTTTATAACTTCTCAAAGTTACGTTTTTATAGTGAAGCAAAGCAACAAGGCTATGCCGGTGATGTTCTTAATTTTCCTATAGATATCATGGCTGAGAAAATACATTTCGATATCAATCTTCATTTTACTGACGACACTCTCGATAGCCCGATAGTGCGGATAGAACAATGTCAGCAGGGGAGCCAAACGTTAAAGTTAGCTATTATCCCAAAAAAACGTGGTAAACATTACCTCGGACGAGTGACTGTTTTTAGTGAATATTCATTAGGGATTTTCAAAAGTAAAACCGTGCTCGACTTTGGTCACTATGGCATCGTCTACCCCAAACCTAAACGCTTAGTTTCTGGTCAATACCAATTGGCTAGCCAGTGTGATGAGACTAGCTTAGATAGCTATAATACGACGGACCTGGTAGGTACCGATGACTTTTCTGAGCTTAAAAGCTTCGTTCGAGGTGAATCTAAATCAAGAACTGCATGGAAGCAATTAGCTAAAGGGCAAGGGCACTACTCAAAGCACTATCAAGCAAGCCAAAGCCAATTACAATGGTTAAAGCTTAGTGAAATGCCTGGTAACGATATAGAAACCCGTCTCGCTTATTTAAGTTTTCTTGTCGCAGAGATGTCTATATCGAATCAAACTTTTGGTTTAGAACTGGGTACAGATCAGGTAAGTAAAACCATGAACATTGAACCTAGCTCTGGCTTTGCTCACCAGGAAGCATGCCTTGTTGCATTGGCCTTATACTCATGATCTTTTTTAATAACAAGGCAAAGAGCAAAAATACTAGCGCTCGATTTAAAAGCAAAGCTGAATTTAGCTTGAGCCGAAAAAATGCTTGGCTATTATGGCTATGTCAGTGTCTAAATGTTGCAGTTATCGCGCTTGAGTTAAGTACCTGGATGCTTGCGGTTATTTCATTGTCACTCGCCTGGCAGGCGCTGTTATTACATAAAAGTAAGGGGAATGAGAAAGGTGAACAGCAGCCATTAAACAATAATTGTCAATTAATTCAGGTACCTTCTGTACTGTTGGGCATGTTTGCTATATCAGGTTGCATCGTTATATTTTTTACGGCAAAGCAGGTAGGCTTGTTAGCGAGTATGGTGCACCTACTTTGTTTTTCTTATGTGCTTAAAGCTTTTGAATTAAAAGCGCGAAGAGACTTCTATCAACTGCTGTTATTGGGTTTGTTTGTCTTAGCATCGTCATTAATATTTAGGCAAGATTTAGCCTTTAGCGCCATGACTTTGCTGTTTTTAATTATTAATTTATCTGTTTTATTACAGTACTTTTCAAATGAGAAAAACTTTGCCAGAAATATCAAAGTTGTTTCTATATTACTTGGTCAAAGCATGTTACTTGCCGTGGTACTGTTCTTGGTTTTCCCAAGACTGTCACCGTTTTGGCAAGTGCCAAAAGCAAAATCGACTGAAATTGGTCTGTCTGATACGGTAAAACCAGGCGATATTGCTAATTTAACACGCTCGAGTAAGTTGGCTTTTCGCGTCAATTTCAATCAGCAAGCAGTACCCGATTATTCTCAATTATATTGGCGTACCATGGTACTTGAAGATTACGATGGTAGACAGTGGAGCAGGCAAAAGCGAAATGAGAATATAGCTTTATCTAAAGTTGAGCCAAAGCATTTTCTATATGATGTCAGCACTATTGATGTCCCATCATTAACTTATCAAGTTATTGCAGAGCCAAGTTTTCAACGTTACCTATTTGCCTTAGCTCCGGCAAATGCTTTACCTGAGAGCGTTAATGATATTGTTTCTTTGCCGGATTATACCTTCCAAAGCAAAAATATTATCTCTCAAACGAAGTCTTACCAATTAACCAGCTATTTAAGCGGACCATTAGCACTTGAGCTTACAGCAAAGAGTAAGCAAATAAATTTGGCTTACCCTAAGGGGAGTAACCCAAGGCTTGAGCAATTGGCGCTACAATTAAAGCATAATTATGTCGATGTCGAGCAGCGTGCACAAGCGGTCTTATCAACGATTAACAAGCAGAACTATTCATATACCTTGCAACCACCACTATTAAACAATAACAGCTTAGATCAGTTCTTTTTCGACACCCAAGCTGGATTTTGTGCCCATTATGCTAGTGCATTTACTTTTTTGATGCGCGCCTCAGGTATACCATCACGTATGGTTACAGGATACCTTGGTGGAGAATTTAATGATGTTAACGAATCTGAGGGGTCAGGCGTAAAAGGGCACTTAAGTGTTTATCAATATGATGCCCATGCTTGGTCTGAAATTTGGGTTGCTGGTAAAGGGTGGCTACGTATTGATCCCACTGGAGCGGTCGATCCACAGCGTGTTAATTCAGGTTGGTCAAATCAACTGTTACAACAGCAGTCAGCATTAAGTAATGATCTGGTTAGTTTATATCGTCTTAAGAATACTGCTTGGTTAAATGCCTTACGTTTACAATTTGATGCATTAGATTATCAGTGGACACGATGGGTGATTGGATTTACAACAAAGCAACAGTACGACTTATTAAAGCATTGGTTTGGAGATATGCGTGCTTGGAAGCTTGCGATAATTATTGCGGTATCACTTATTGGTAGCATGGTAATACTGCTACTGGTTTTACAGCTGCTTAATCGTTCTAAGAGGAAAAAGCAGCCTAAAACACCTTGGCAAGTTATTTACTTAAACGCCTTAGGAAAACTTGCAAAACAGGGACTTGAGAAACCAGCAGCCATGACAGTAAATGACTTTGCTAGGTTGGTAAGAGCAGAATGTCCAGAAGTAGCTATTGTCTTCACCCAACTCAGTGCAAGTTATAATGCTTTGACTTACCAGAGCTTGCCACCAAAAGCACAAACAAAGTTAACATTAACAATGCAGCAGCAATATCAACAACTTGCTAACAAGTTAAAGCGCTAAAACCAAAGATAAAACTAAAATATTTTTAACATTTTTTTTCATAAAATTGAAACAATTAGTCGTTAGTCTAAATGGCACATGAAAAATCTGCCTTGTTGAATGTGTTAATTTTTCCTAAGTTTAAATTAAGCCTAAGTTAAAAGCTTGCTCCTAAGTACTTAGGCGATTTTCCTTATTATTAGCTACGGAGTGCTTGTTATGCCACATGTCCCAAGTGATTATGACAATGTTTTTGAGAGAAAATTAAGCCTTGCTGAGCGATATAAAATGGCTACCTTAGTTGCAGTAATTAGCTATTTTACCTTGATAGGTTGGGTTGTTGCTATGGTGATTTAT
>Ga0105359_10004410_pt1 | contig 11237 bp, 6 predicted proteins | sample GOMGulsemesocosm_6_FD_83659 | JGI IMG/M metagenome (GOLD analysis project Ga0105359, IMG submission 83659) | Methane-oxidizing microbial communities from mesocosms in the Gulf of Mexico - GOM8C Gulf of Mexico | ecosystem: Environmental > Aquatic > Marine > Cold seeps | place: Gulf of Mexico... | reverse complement strand
CTTCCTGATTAACTCTATTTTTTTTGCGTGAAAATAGATTTTTAATATCTTCAATAATCATGTAAAGACTCGGAATAAATACTAAAGTAACGATTGTCGCAAACAACACGCCAAAAGATAATGATACTGCCATTGGAATAACTATTTTTGCTTGGGCGCTGGTTTCAAAAAAGATGATAGGAACTAGACCAATAAAAGTAGTAATCGATGTCAGCATTATGGCCCTAAAACGTTTTGTACCGGCATGCATAACGGCATCTTTTAATGTTTCGCCACGTTTTCTAGCATTGTTGACATAATCAACCATAACCAAGGAGTCATTAACGGCAACCCCTGCTGCGGCTAAAATACCAAAAACAGACAATACGCTAAGATCCATGCCCAGAATAAAGTGACCAAAGACCGCACCAATGATACCAAAAGGAATAACTGTCATGATCATTACGGCTTGCGAATAAGACTTCAATGGTATCGCTAATAATGAAAAGATAACCATAAATGAAATGAGTGCATCACGAATTTGATCATTTGCCCCATCCATTTCCTCTTGAATTTGACCCGATAATTCACTGCTAACTAATGGGTACTTCTTTAATAACTTAGGAATGAATTCATCACGAATATCTTTAGCAACTTCAAAAGGTTCAACCTGCTCGGCATCAACACTAGCCCAAACATTAATTGTTCTATTGCCATTTTCACGACGAATACGCGTGACGCCATCTGTTAAGGTTATCTCAGCCAATTCAGATAACGGTAATTCAGCACCATTAGGCGCTTGGATCAATACATCATCCACATGACCTACACTGCTGCGTTGCGCTAAAGGATAGCGCACCATCACTTTAACTTCTTCACTATCACGTAAGATGCGCTGCGCTTCTAAGCCATAAAAGCTATCATTTACTTGAGAAGCAATTTCCGCTAAAGGTATTCCCATGCTGTATGCCAGAGGTTTTAACGTAAACTGTACTTCTTTAGCGCTAGTTTGGCGTGAATCATTGACATCACCTACCCCTTTAAGCGTATTGAGTTTACTTTTTAACTCTTTTGCTGCTGCAAGTAATTGCGCATCGTCTTTACTTTCTAATCTAAAAGCGACGTCACCATCTTCTCGACCACCACCAAATAAGTTATCACTAATGTTAAGTGTTTTTACCCCTGGATAATTTGGAATAGCTTTGCGCCACATATCAGCAAGTTCAAAAGTATTGATTGGCCTTTCTTCTGGTATCACAAGTTTCACCATTACTTGGCCGCTGGTTCTACTACGCAAGTCAACTTGCATATCAGAAATCATTGAGGTGCCATATTTACTTTCAACCTCTTTATCTACTGCCATGATATTGCGCTGTATATTAAGTAAGGTATCTAACGTTGACTTTTCAGAAGCATCTATATTCATTTCAATACTGATTCGAGGGAAGTCATGAGGTATTTTAGGCTGACCTACATAACGTACGAAACCACCACTAAATAAACCAGCGCTTAACAACATCAAACTAACAAAAAACATCAATACCGCATAACGATATTCTAGAAATACAGCTAATGCTGGCTTGTAAACATTATGAATAAAGTTCTTTAATTTAATATCAATAAAACGACGTGCTCGGTCGAGAGGATTTTTAGGATTAAATTCCTTAATTTTCATTTTTACCAAATGCGCAGGTAAAATTAACTTTGACTCTATTAAAGAAAAAATCAAACAAAATATAACGACACCACCGATAGCTTTACCAAAGGCAGAAGAAGGACCTTCGCCAAATAAGAAGGGAACAAATACGGCAATAGTCGTCAATACACCAAAGGTTGCCGGCATAGCAACACGCTTAACCCCCCGTATAACATTTTCAGTTGAATGGCCATGCTCTTCTATTTCGTCATGGGCGCTCTCGCCCATAACAATGGCATCATCTACAACAATACCTAACACTAAAATAAAGGCGAACAAGCTAATAACATTAATCGTAATATTAACAAACTCCATTGGCATTAATAACAAGGTACCGAGGAAACAAACAGGCAAGCCCATCATTACCCAAAAAGCTAAACGAACACGTAGAAACAAAGCCAACATTAAAAAGACTAATACTGCACCACTTTTCATGTTGTCTAACATCATGTTTAAACGACCGTTTAAGTAGTAGGTCATATCAACCCAGGTTTCTAACTTAACACCTGCAGGTAAAACATCTGATTTACGCTCAACGTAAGCATTAATAATTTCTGCAATTTTCGTAATACTTTGAATTTCAGATGCGCCAATAAATAAGGTTACTGAGTTTTCACCATTAAACTTAGAATATTGTAAACCTTCTTCAAAACCATCATTAATTGTTGCCACTTCACCAAGCAAAACTTTTGTACCGTCTTCAAGTGTGATTAATGGTACTTGTTCAAATTCATGACCACGATAAGCTTGGTTTTCAACTCTTAAATTAATATAACCGTTGGTTGCACGAATTTGCCCTGCTGACATATTACGAGAGTAATTACGTACTGCATTCGCTACATCGTTAAAGCTCAAGTCATATTCGCGCAGTTTGTCTTTGCTTACTTCAATAGAAATCTCATAATCTAAGCCGCTGTAAAGCTCAGAGATACTAATACCAGGAAGTTGCTGAATTTCATTATGAACTTTACGGCCTAACTCTTTTAGTTCAATGTTAGTTAAATCACCATATAAACTAATGTACATAACCTCTTGACGAAATTTCTCTCGCTCAACTTTAATGCGCTCCATACCATCAGGGAAACTCGGAATCGCATCAATAGCGGACTTAACTTCTTCAAGCACAATTTGAGGGTCGTAATCAAGTTCAACTTCAAACCAACCGTTAGAGTAGTTTCGATTAGAATAGGTGATCACCCTTTTAATGCCTTGTACTGATTTCAAGGCCTCTTCAATCTTAATAGTGATCCCCTCTTCAACTTCTTGAGGCGCAGCACCTGGATAAGGTGCAGCATAAGAGATCCAATTAAATTCAAGTTGCGGGAACATCTGTTTATTAATGGTTAACGCAGTTAAACCGCCACCAATTAAAATAAAAACCATTAATAAATTCGCAGCAATACTATTACGAGCAAACCAAGCAATGATACCGGTATTCGTATCGATACTGGTATCTATCTTGCTCTTATTATTACTATCATCACTTTTATTATTGGCTGCTGTTTCGCTTACATCAGAGTGTATAGTCATTACTATTCCCCTTTACTTTCAGTACTAGCAACTTGCACTTCAGTATTTTCATCAAGCGGGTCTGATTGTTCTTTTTTATCAGTGATTAGCGCTAATTTCATACCGTCAACAGGATAATCTAACGCTGATACGATCAACCTATCACCGTAAGATAATCCACTAGAGACCACAACATTAGCTCCTTGTTGGCGAACTATGTCGATAGTTGCATAATGAAGTTTTGAATCATTAGTTAACAGCGCTACTTTATCATCTACCACTAAATAACGCGGTAATATACTCGCACTCGCAATTTCAATACCCAATATTTCAGCCTGAACATATGAGCCAAAACGCAATGGAACGGTATTATTAACGTTTGTATTATCCGCAGCGTTTCTCTCAGCCGCAGCCTCTTGTAATAAATATGGGTTTTGAATTTCAGCAACCAAATAAGTCATACGGCTTTTATTATCAATAACCCCCTCGCTACGAGCAATATTAGCAGACCATTCAACACTTTCTCCGGCATAAGTACCCACTAATTTCACATTAGCATAATGCCCCTGATCAATTAAAAACTGTAGTTGATTATCAGCGACGGGTAAACGTACTTCAGCAATAGCGGTGCCAAGTAACTTGCCTATTTGAGTACCGACACTAACAAAAGAGCCTAAACCAATCATTCTATTATCAATCATAGCATCGTACGGTGCTTTTATTTCTGTACGCTGTAAGTTACGTTCAGCTCTCAAAACAGCGGCCTGTGCCGATTTAACTCGTGCTAACTCTTGAGCTAACTGTGGTTTACGTAAACTTAATTCTGTAGGTGAGGTATCTGTGATGAGCTTCCACTCACGTTCAGCGACTTTACCTTGAGCAACCTCTTTTTCTAACGCTGCGCGTGCCGAAGCCATGTCTGCTTGCGCATCAATTAAGGCTGCCTGATAATCATTAGGGTCTATGCGTGCCAACAGCTGACCTTTATTAACAAAACCACCACGAACAAAGGCATCATTCAATTCAACAATTTCACCATTAACTTGCGCAACCAAGGATGTTTCGTATTTTGGCTGTACAATGCCGTAAGAACTTACCTCTAAAGTCATTGGTGCAACAATAATATCTTCAACAGCAACGATAGGTGTATTATCAACTTTATCTTTTTCTTCTGGAGGTTTTTTCATACTAGAAAATACCGCCATTGCAGCAATACCCGCTGCTAAAATGATGATAGGTATAATTATTTGATTTTTAGTGGCCACGTTAATCCCTTTTCTTAATAAAAAGTCTAATATTTCCCAACTATAAAAAGTTAAGTAAAATGTGAATGAATATTAGTCTAATCAGTTTTTTTATATTAATTATATACTGATAGAATAACCAATTATGCGTTACAAATAATCACAAAAATGTAACGCCTTATTACAAGTAGCTCTTCAATATGTACGCCACATTGAACAAATAAGGAAAAAAGACGAGAAGAGATAAAAAACACATTAAAAATAACCACTTAAGAGTAGAGGTTCATGAGGTATTTTGTAACACTTTATTCTGAAAATCACTGAAATATTATTGCATTAGTTTTTTTCACTACTTAATGACTTTTTTACCACTTATTTTGTAGATTTAACCAAGAAAGTTATTTTAATTTAATAATGAAACAAACAAATACAAAATTAGCCTTGTTATTTAATATGAAAATCATAAGCTAGGTTTACTCAAAATTGGAAAATGGAAAAATAAATAATGCTAGCTAAGTTTAATGAGTTTTTAGCTTTCTTCAACGGTGATAAAAATGATGATTCACCGACTGAAGTTTCTCTAGAAATTGCTTGTGCCGTTTTATTGTGCGAAGTAATGCGCGCTGATGGCGTTTTCACAGATTCAGAACAAGAAAAGCTTAAGCAATTGCTTATAAAGCAGTTTTCTGTATCCACGGATGAAGTTGTAGCCATTCTAGAACAAGCTTTTAATTTAAGTGAAGATGCTAGTGATTTTTATCAATTCACTTCAAAATTGAATCAACATTATTCCCTTGAACAACGAATAAAAATAGTGACTTTATTGTGGCAAGTTGCCTACGCCGATGGTGAATTAGCGAGTATTGAAGAACACATTATTCGTAAAATTGCTGATTTACTACATCTTCGTCATAACGAATACATAGCAACTAAAATCAGTGCACAAAACAATCTCAAATAAAGTCACCTCTAAATTCATTAGTGCTTCGCGCTATTCGCGTTATTACGCTATAATAGCGCCAGTTTTTTTTACGGTGATATTTCAATGACAACTTCTGATCCTACCCCTCGTGCAGAAATAGGAAAATTCAACCAACTTAATGTTGTTGCAATTAATGATAATGGTGCTTACCTTGATGCTGATGAGTTGGGTGAAATATTATTACCAAATCGTTATTTGCCTGAAAACTGCCAAATTTCTGATGTATTAAGCGTCTTTATTTATCGTGATACGGCTGACAGATTAGTCGCAACAACAGAAACCCCACTTGGCCAGGTAGGTGAGTTTGTTTCGTTAAAAGTTTCCCAAGTAAATAAAATGGGCGCTTTTTTAGATTGGGGGTTACCTAAGGATTTATTGGTTCCTTATAACCAGCAGCACTCTGCAATGGAAGAAGGAAAGTATTATTTAGTTAGAATATTTCTTGACCAAACAACAGATCGCATTGCCGCTTCGAGTAAGCTTGATAAGTTTATTGATATTTGGCCAGCAGAATATAACGAAGGTGACAAAGTTAACTTAATTATAGGTGGAAAAACTGACTTAGGTTTTAAAGCCATTGTCAATGACTTGCACTGGGGGTTGCTATACGACAACGAAATTTTTCAACCATTACGTGTCGGTAAAAAAATAGCGGGTTATATCAAACAAGTCCGTGAAGATGGCCGCCTTGATCTTATTCTTACACGCGGCAGTAGAGATAAAGTTAATAACTTTAGTGATGCCTTACTAGCACACTTAGCAGAAAATGACGGTTACAGTCCGTTACATGACAAAAGTGCGCCAGAGTTAATTCAACGCACTTTAGGGGTAAGTAAGAAAACATTTAAAGCCACGGTAGGTAATTTACTAAAAAACGGAAAAATAAAATTAGTTACTAATGGCATAAAGTTAGTACAAGTAAAATAGAAAAAATTTTCCAGCAGAAACATTGGATTCTCATGTGATTTTTATCTATCACACTTCAATGACTCAGTATTAACTCTATATGTTTTTTAAATAGTTAAGGAGATAACGAAGAAATTCTCTTTGTTATCCCCTTTAATTAAAATAAAATTAAGCTATTTCTAGCAAAAAATTGACTTTTAATCTTTCATTACCACCAATATTAAAAACTACCTCGTATACCTAAACTAAAATTACGACCAGGTAATGGCGCAACTTCTTTTAGAAATGAAGAGTGAACTTGCGCATATTCATCAGTCAGGTTTTGAGCTTTAACATATAAGACTAAATCATCACCCATGCCCGCTAGATAATAATTAACATGTGCATCTAACATGCTATAAGCATCTGTAGAGGTTTCTAATGCCCCGATTTTATCTTGTTCGAAGTAATGACTGATACTAACCTCTGTATCAAAATCATCTGCTTGATAGTTAACAATAGCGCCCAATCGCATCGGTGGAATACGAGGTAAATAACCACCATCATCAAGTTTTGCGTAAATGACATCACCAACTAAACTTGTCTTTAATTTTTCTGATAATTGATAAATAAACTGTGTCTCAACACCATACATAGCTACATCATTTTGCTTGTAGACGAGTATAGGCAAGCCCTCTTCTTCTTGAGTCTGTTCATCATGTTCATCATGTTCATCATTAAAGAATAAACCAGAGTCTTGCTGATAATAATAATCATTAATTTGATTATAAAAAGCACTAATAACAAAACCGAAATCGCCATTAAATTTTCGCCAAGTCAAATCAAGGTTAAACGATGTTTCTACTTCGGGAGATTTTTCTGCCAATTCAACATGAATTTCATTTTCTTCTTGATGAAGCTCAAATAGTGCACCTACTTCAAAAGTATTTGTACCAATATGAGGACCAAATGAAAATAACTCTCCAGCACTTGGTGCTCGTTGAGAAAAAGCAGCAGAGAAGCCAAGGTTATAACCCGTTTGATAATCCCAAACTAAGCCTAGAGAAGTACTAATAGGCGTAAAAGATTGTTGTTCAAAAGCAACTATTCGCTGGCCATGTTCATCAATACCCTGTACTAATTCATCACCATGTTCACTTTCGGGGAAGCCAATTTCGCTATCATCAGCATCAAGTCTTACCTGCTCTACCCTTGCACCAAGTTGTAGCAGCACATCTCCAAAATGCTTTTCTTCTAACCAAGCAAACGCAATCATTTGTGATTGTGATGGCGGTGAAAAAGCCTCTTCACCTTGAGCTTTAAAGTCAGAGTTTTTAAAATGAAAAGTCCATGCCCCCTGCCAACCTAAATAATCTTGGTGGTATAAGTCAGCCCTAGCTTCCATGCTTTCATTTTTAAAAATAGTGCCAACAACTGATTCTTCTATTTCTTGATGCTGATAGTCAGTGAATGCAAACTTAGTGGTAAATTTATTAAAAACACTTTCTTCAAAGTTATACTCACTTAACAGCTGAATTCGGTCTTGCTGCATTTTTGCAAAAACGCCTTGCTCTTCCTCATGTTCCTCTTCATGCTCACCATCTTCTTCGTGTTCTTCTGCATGAGCATGCCCTGGAATTCCATATTCTCTATCTAATCGACCATAAGAAAAACCGACATAACCTTGTTCAAATAGATAACTTGCACCAACAGTACCGCCACTAGCTGTTGTTGAACTATTTGCTAAGCGATTGGAGCTTTCTTCTTCATGTCCATCCTCATGCCCTTCTTCATGGTGTTCTTCTGCATCAGGTAATTTGTAATCTTTGCTATCACGCCAAAAACCATCCGCATGAAAAGCAAAACTCTCGGTGCCTGTTTGCAGATTAATTGACGCCTGTCTCTCATTAGAAACATCGTTATATTGTAACAAATAATCAACTTTTTCATCATTAGAGGTAGGAACACGTTCATCAACAACATTTACTACACCACCAATGGCACCACTACCATAAAATAAGGTGGCAGGGCCACGTAATACTTCAATTTGTGTGGCTGTACTGGTTTCCGCCGCGACAACATGATCGGCACCAACACGCGATGCATCACCTACATCAAGGCCATTTTGCGTTATTAATACCCTCGGGCCATCTAAACCACGAATAATGGGGGTACTAGCAACAGGTCCGTAATAACTTGAATGAACTCCCACTTCATTTTTAAGTGTTTCACCTAAGGTAGCAGCTTGTTTGAGTTTCAGTTCATCTGCAGTAATAACATTAATAGGTAAGGCAGATTCAATTGTAGAAGAATGCAAGGGGGTGGCATGTACATCAATGACTTCCATTACTGAAGGGACTAATTCAATGCTCAGATCTAAGACATCCACTTTTCCAACCTGAATCTCTTGATTTATATGACTATAACTGCTGGCACTAACATGCAACTCAAACGTACCTGAAGAAATGTTATCAAAGCTGAAATTACCTTGCTTATTTGAACGAATGGCTTCGATGTGATTGTCTAAAGTAAGCAAAGCACCATGAATTGGTTGGCCTTGCATATTGACTACTTTTCCAGAGATGCTCTGTGCAATTGCTGCTTGAGTAAATGTTTGAGCAAGCAATAAACTCACTGCCGATAAGGTAGATACCTTTATAAAAGACATAAATAGGTTTTCCAATAAATTTTTTTGATTTTTCAATAAATACACTTCAACGGCTCAGATCTATTAGTATAAGAATCAGTTAGCCGAACAATGCATAAAATAATAAAGTGAAGAAAAAATATCATTTGAATTAATTAAGTGGCCAACATTCAATGTTGTTAAGTTTTCAATTCAAGGCACTTGAGTAAGCAATAGTTGGCCATTGGGATTGAAAACAACAATAAATAGCTATGAGACCATTTGAAGATGATTAAATAATTAATGTAATTGATATTAAATTACTGAAAGAAGGGAGGAGCCCTTAACTGAGGGATAATATAAGCCGGTTTGATATCAATACTGACAACAGACAGCTGTTTTAACAGAGCAAAGCTTTCTTTGATAATGACAGTTAAACGAGGGGCTTTCGGCGCTGAATCCATGCCTTGTTGACAGATATGACAATCTTGATAACCGTCAATGGTGTTCTGCTCTGTCTGAGTTTTGCTAATATGTTGACTATGAAGAAAAAATGACAGCAAAAATGCCAACAGTGTTATTAAGCTGATGTTTTTGACTTTTTGACTTAAGGGTCTATTTATTACAGTACTCATTAATTGTTATAGTATAACAACTAACTAATAACTACAATCACCACGAATGATAAAAACTCTTGAGCTTCATCAGTTAAAGTGAATAAAAACAAGTCGAATAACAAATTAACAGCTAAACTCAACGTAATATAAAAATAATATGATGAGTAATATATGGATAGTTGCCTTAACCTGCCTCTTCCTGTTTTTAACAGGCGGCTTTACTCGAAAATAATTCACCTAAAAGTTATAAAAGCAGCCATAACCATAATTGCTTTACTGGTATTAAGCGCTATTTTTATTTTTCCAGCTAACGCTGATAGCTTTTCAGCAAAAAATACTGGGCAAGGCTTTTCTTCGATAACACAAGACTTTGCTTCCTCCTTAAGCAATCCTGCTTTGCTTACTCAATATGACTCGAAAGATGATATCTTCTTTTCGTTTAACCTCGGTGGCATGGGCAGTGATCAGTTTGATGTTATAGATACTGCAGAGGAGATTGCCAACGACCTTGATAGCTTAGCTAATGATATAAACCTGCAACAAACATCTTCTAACGATCAAAAAACACAAACGAGTGCCATTGTTAATAACCTGAAAAGCATTGATGACAAGGTAGTAAATATTAGAAACGGTATAAATTTTCAACTTATTATTCCCACTAGATTACTAACTTTCGGTCTGTTCACTAACCAATATGGCCGAATTGGTGGTTTGATCAACTATGATGATGGCGACCAAAAGCTATTAGAAGAGGCTATTGAATTGCAGCATTTAAACCTAGATGATTTACAGTCAACAGCCAATGGCATTGGTTACTCTGTTGCAGAAGGAGGGGTAATGTTAGGTTATCAGGCAATAAATACTCAGGATTATGAAATAAACATTGGTACTAAAATAAAATATCAACGTGTAGATTTATTTTATAACCAGTTAAATGTAAGTAACTTTGATGATAATGAATTTGAATTAGATAATGAGAAATACCTGACCGACAAAAATGCAGCCAACATCGACTTAGGACTTTATATTGCATGGGGGGAAAAACGCCAATGGCGTGCTGCGGTTGTAACGAATAATATAATCAGCCAAGAGGTACATCATAGAGAATCAGATCTTATTTTTAAACTTGAAACCACCACCGCAATTGGTTTTAGTTATCAAAATGACTGGTTAACTTTATCGACCGATTTTGACTTAATCGATCGTGAACACTTTATTGCGCTTAAGCCATCCAAATATGCTTCTATTGGCGCTGAGTTTCACATAACCGAGCATAGCCAACTCCGTGTAGGTTTACGCAATGATTTGAATGGTGTAGATGGAGACTTATATACACTTGGTTTAGGTTTTTCGCCCTGGGATATTTTAACAATTGATCTGGCTGCATTTGCGGGAAATAACGATACTATTGGTGCTGCAATTCAGTTTGGTTTAAAAGTATAATGAAAAAGTAAGTGCTAGCTTATTTCTAGCACCTATTTATATTAAGATAACTTAATCAACTTACAGCTCAAAATATTCACTGAATACCTTATAAAGTTCAGTGCCTTGATTAACACTAGCAGAAGCAAAATGTAAGATTGGCAGTACTGTATGATCTAAACTTACATAGTGCAGCGGCTCATCACTTCCCCTCTGCTTAGCCTGCTCGCTGATATTTTCATTTACTCCTTCACTTATACCGTCGCTTGCACCATAG
>Ga0105359_10004409_pt1 | contig 11238 bp, 7 predicted proteins | sample GOMGulsemesocosm_6_FD_83659 | JGI IMG/M metagenome (GOLD analysis project Ga0105359, IMG submission 83659) | Methane-oxidizing microbial communities from mesocosms in the Gulf of Mexico - GOM8C Gulf of Mexico | ecosystem: Environmental > Aquatic > Marine > Cold seeps | place: Gulf of Mexico... | reverse complement strand
TAGGCCCACAGCAACGAGGAGATAAGGTCACTCGACTCTTTATTGTCGATGAATGCCATCCATCGCTCATGAACCTGGGTAACGGCGCTAATGGACTTCGTGATTGTGTCTTGAACAAATATATACCGGGACTTCCGATCAACGATGTAATTGTCAATTAAGAAGTAAAAGTCATGCTCTATGTAACCCTTGTTGATCATCAGGTTATTGACCTTTGTGCCTGGCTTAAATAGCTGCTGTGAGAACCCTTCGTTACCAGAGAGGTTTCTCATAAAGCCCATGAACTCGACTCCTTCACGATCAACATCATCGCCCTCGTAAGTGGTTAGGCTCGCAATTTGAGAGGCGATACACTCTTTGATAACGGAGTCACAGCCAACTTGTATTGGATTCTTCATACCACTTTCAATCTGTATGTCATGACTCACAGAGGTCACCTGTTCTGATAAGTGGTCAAATTCGCCCCAGAACAAGCCATAGACAGGCTTGCCCCTTTCAAGAGCATATTTGATTAGGCTTACTTCAGATGCATCCATAGATACGAAGTCAGGCTGCGAGACTATTACGATCGTTGCATCGGTAACATGTGACTTTGATACTTGTTTGTCCTTAAGGCACAAAATACTAAGGTCAGGTATATGCTCAGAAAATGAGTCATATGGAGATACCAGGCCATCCAATGTGGGGCTTGCCACATATAGTGTTAGGTCGCCTGTAAAACCAAGTAAGCTTTTAAGTGCCCCCATCCACCGTCCACCGTCCAATTTGATTGGTGATTTATTGCCTATCCATAGAATGTTCACAGGATCCGCGCCTACGACGACACCAGAGTCTTTTATAGCGCATGCCGTTGCAGTGACGGGTGCCAGCATCGTATTTAATGTGGGTTTAGGAATGCTTGCAGATAGGTCTTTACCTACTTTTGAATTCATAAAGCATTTCAGTAATTTCTTAATGATGGCGCTTGTAGATTTTTTCATAATCAAATTTATTCAATAGAGATATAAATAGATTACGACGTTTAGCCAATTCGACTCATACTAAATAACAAGTAAATGGATTATTTAGGGAATTGTATGCTGACTCAACAAAGATTGGCCTTTGAACAATCGCTGTCACTGGCGTCCGTGGTTGGTGTTGATGCTGGTGCCGAAATTATAGAGTGCCTATATGGAGTGGAATCGCTTAGTCACATTACCGAAGAATTCACGCTGGCATCAGGCACACGCCTCACAGAACTTACAGCCGGCAATCGCCACCCTGAAGTCAGCTTGCATCATGAATTCAGTCGCATGGAATTTAAGCTTAGGGCCCATAAGCACGTAAGGGGCAGTGCGTTAGGACAATCCGGTGCCATTGCCCCGCAGCTATTTGGTCATTCATTGAGGGATGTGAAGCTGTCATTGTCGCGAATGAAAGTGCCCAGCCCCTGGGATCAAGAGCAGATGAAATTATATCGCAGTGTGTGTGGTGGTGAACATCCTACTGTCGTCTTCGGTGACCCAACTAGGCTATTGGTACTCTCATCATCACTGGCTTTAAAAGCATTAAGACTATTAGTAAACAATGGAACAGGCCAAAGTGACAGTTTACGATTAAATCGTATAGAAACGCATTTGTGGAGTGGCGCCGGTACCGGCTTAGGTGCATCTGTTGAAATGGCTGTAAATACCTCAAAGTTCAAGATCTTCTTACCTATGACAAAAAATGATACTTCACACATCTCAGAAAACGTACTGGGCTGGCTGTCTCCAATGGATGCCTTTAGATTTGCTCATGGATTTAATGGTAATGGCCCAGAGGGCATTTTGGTGTGTATACAGGAGGAGGGAAGGTTCTATACCTACACGCTATAGTAAGGGGGGGGAGCAGGCAATACAGCACCTTCTAGAAGCCCACAACATCCCCAAATACTTATCCCTAATTAGATCAATATATTAATTATTCCATTTTTTTTTAATGATTTTGAAGTTTTGCCTAATACCCACTTAGACTAATTTCAACGAACGGTCATGCTATGGAGTTTTTATGAATGTAGTTTCCTTGGTAGCTGTAATTTTCATTGCAGCACTTCCATTTAATTCGAACGCAGATAGTGCCAACTATAAAGATGGTTTTACTCACCTGGTGAAAGACCCGAAGGTACTGAGCAGCGATGAGTTTAATGGCGTAGAGGATATGCCTGGAACCGTGGCATTGTACTTTGATGGTGATCGGCTACATCGTAAGGTGCCAAAGGCAGTAAGTGGGCTAGTGGAGGATCTGTTGACTATGAAGCTAGTCTCAGCTGGCCAAATGAAAGTCGCAGAATGCGCCGACTGCCGCAAGACGAAGGTCCTGGTACTGCGTGACGCCATCCGTGTTGAAACGCCAGCATCTTCTAGAGAGCAATTCACTGAACTTGGGAAAACCGTCGGAGCCGACGCATTTATGATGTGGGAGGCAAAGGAGACAGACGGGGAGTTTAACCTGGCATTGCGCATGGTGGATGCTGAGCACGGCAGTATTATTTGGGCAAAGGAGTACTCAAAGGAAATTAGTCAAAATGACGTGGATCTTGGGTATTCGCAAATTGAATGGCGGTTGTCAGTAGGCACATGGGGGTTGGGAGCTGTACGTACGGCAACAGAAGGGGGGTCAGATGCGACATTATCTGGGGTTACTCTAATTAGCCTTGAGCGAAAAATGATGCCCTGGGATAACGATGGAATCAGTTACTCGTTTGGTTACAAATTTTTCAAGAATACATCTGGAGCTGAATTGTTTGATTTGACCGGCCACTCTTTAAATGCGCGGGTGTATCTCGATATGGGCCGCTTCTTCGAGCGTGTTCCATATTCATTGTATTTCGGTGTCGGCAATCTTCAGTACAACGATTCGAGAGGTTTCTTGCTTGATTTCGGTGTAGAAATTCCATTTTCAAGTCATGGATATATGTCGATTGGTGCCGTACAGGTTGCTGGCGATCAAATTACATGGGAAGCGGAACCAGGGTTCTATGATGCCTCTGAATTTGGCGGTATCGCATATGATTTCACAATCGGAATTAACTTCTAAGGCGGTAATTAATGAAAAATCTACTTCTTATTGCATTTGTATTATTAGCTTCCGGTTGTTCAAGTATGGCAAGCAAGGAAAAGGTTGGGCATAAACCTCAGGATGGTGAAAAATTACAACGTGAGCAAATAATGAAAGCTGTATCAGGAAAAGGTCACAATGGTATTACTCGAATTCAAAGAGGTAATGCGGAGTTTGGATTTGTATTAGAGTTGGATTCGGCAGACGCAGATATGGAAGTGGTAATCCTGGACATATCTGCAGATGCATACATAAAAAAACTTGAGAGTTCCGCAGCTGCAAAACACGAAGTTGACCCCGCATTGTATATAAAGAAAGAAGATTTAGATGTGGCGGTAAATTACCTCATGAAAGCTCAAACGCTAGCTTATAGTGACAAGCTGGTACCTGCTTTGGAATTGGTTGAGCGAGCGCTACAGATATCTCCAGAGTCCACTCAGGCGCTATCAATCCATGGGTCAATAATGCTGCAGCTTGGTAAAAAGGACGCCGCCATTAAATCTTGGGAAACAGCACTTGGATATGATTCAACACTTACTGAACTTAAGGCTCATTTAGAGTCAATTAACTAAGGTGGACAGCAACATGATGATGATTAAGGTAATTCCATTAATGACTGCCGTCCTGTTATCGGTAAATGCACTATCGGCGAACATGGAGCTAGAGCGTAGCCAGATGGAGGCGGATCTAGAAAACCGAATTAGACCGAACGTTGATGCAATTATTGGTCAAGGCAGATATAGCCTGGATCTCAACATAATACTCGGCATTAAGAAGGCTGACGCTCCACCTAAGGTCGATGGTCTTGACAATATGGTTGAGAAAGCCGGTGAAATTCAGAAGAAATGCACCGCAATGCTCGATGAGTTTAAAACCCCTACAGCCCAAATTAAAGCAGCACCTGCCTCATTGCCTGGATTACCTGCAATGCAGAATTCAGTGCCTTCGCTTAAAGCCGCATCTGCATCACCAATGCAAGAAACAGTAAATTCAATGATGGCAATGATGGCTATGAGTAAATGCCAAGAGCAGTTTGCTCGATTAACTAAGCCAGTAGCCCCGGTTGCCACTCAGGCTGCTGACGAACTTTATATTGAAAAGATCAAAATCTCACTAATTGTCGATGAGGAGGTAAATGAAGTATCGCTAGAAATGGCTAAAGCACAAATTATGTCGAAGGCAAACTTTGATGGTGGCCGAGGAGACTTGCTTGACATAACTGAGTTTGATTTTGACGCCACAGCACCTCTTCAGTCAGGATTTATACCATCACTATCGACTTTATATGAAGAGCAACCGGTTCTATTTTGGGTTTTGTTTGCTTTATTTCTCATTTCAATTATCGCCATAATTGTCCGTGGTAAAAAACAGGATATGTCAGCTTTAGCCAAAATGAATATTCAAGGCGAATCTGTCAAGCCTAAATTTACTGAAGCAACTGCTAAAGCTACTGAGCTAGAAAGCCGCAGCAAGGCAGTAGAAATTATCAATGATCTGGTTCGACGTAAAATGTACTCATCTGATATTTGGGACACAATTTCAAATGACAAACCTGAATTCGTGAATGAATGTAAAGCGGCAGTTTTTCATGTTAGAGGTCGAGCTGGTGTTTCTCAATTATTTGGTAAACCTTCTGATGCCGAATTCATTGAAATTAGTGATGCATCTGAAGAAATGGCGATGACTGATGCAGCGACACTTTTATCAGAACTACTTTCACTTACAAACCTAGTAGCTGAAAGTGGAGAGGAGTATAAGAATAATCCATTCGAGTTTCTATCATCCATGACGATCGATGACATCATGCAAGTATTAAAAGACATGAGGCCGAATGAACAGGCTATCTTAATGACCCAGGTTGAACCTAAAGCAAGTGGGAAATTACTTAAGGCCATGAGCCCAGGAGAGCGTGGGGACCTGCTAGTAAGGATATCTCGTTCTACAGAAATTAATCCATCAGAATTACTGGCAATCGCAGAAACGGCTGCAATTGCAGCTAAGCAACAACCAAAATTAAAAAACATCGCTTCATCTGGCGTTGATATCACAGGCGATATATTGGATGGGCTCGGTGAGTCCGATCAGAAGGAAGCATTGCAATCAATTCGGGCCAAGAATCCAGCTACATATATAGAGGTCCGAGAAAACCTAATTTTGTGGCAGGACCTGCCTCGGATACCTGTCAAAGTACTAGGTCAAATTTTGTTGGAGTTTGAACCTGAGCAGATTCGATCAGCTCTCGCTAGTACCGAAGATAGTTTTCGCGAATATGTGTTGGGAGCCTTGACTACCAGATTTAGAGCCAGGGTTAATGCTGAGTCAGACAGCAATGAGAATAATGGTGAGTTCCTCGGCTCACAGTCCAAAATTAACATCCTTAAAGCCATCCGCAAGGGTGTAGTCGATGGAATGTTAAATAGAGGTGATATGGAGCCTTTATCCATCAATTCTGCTGATTCTCGTATTGCAGCTAGCTAATTAAGGAATGAAAAATGAATTTTTTATTATCAGTATTTGGTTTCACTTCTGCTTCATTGCTAATTTCTTGGGCAATTAGCACAGGGGGTGGCCAGAGTGCCATATTTTTGAACGCTCCATCTCTTGCGATTGTACTAGGATGCACGGTCGCTGCAGTTGTAATTTCATACGATGTAAAAAGTTTCATGTCAGCCATTTCATCTATGTTTCGATGCTTTGGTGCCACGAACCATAGTAAGAAGAAGCTGAAAGAAGCTTCAGAATTCTTTATTAGTATTGCGAAAGATATTAGAACCAACAAGCTAGTAGGTTTGAGAGACCAGGCACCAAAAAGTTTAATGAAAGACCCCCTGTTTCAGAAAGGAATGGATTTACTTGAAAGCAAATTGAAACCAGATCAGATTGAAGAAATTCTCAAAAATATGAATGAAGCCAATAGTCATTTCTACACAATAGATGCCGGCGTACTAAATAAGATGGGCTCTTACGCGCCGAGCTTTGGTGTCGTTGGTACAATAATAGGCCTAATGGCAATGTTGGATAACATGAATGGAGACATGACGGCAATGGGGAAGGGTCTCGCCATTGCATTCGTTACAACATTTTATGGAATATTACTTTCTCAATTAGTTTTTAGACCTACCGCGTCAGCTTTACACATGCTTGAGGAGGGAGAATTTTATCGAGGGGGCTTACTAATAGAAGCTTTTGTTAATCTTTCAAAGAAAGCGAGCAATATTGAAATTGAAGAACGATTAGCTGTACTTACAGATCCAAGAAAAATTAATAAGCCGCAAGGAGAGGTTGCTTAATGTCATCATTTATTCGCAGAAAAGTTGTCGATGAGGATTTCGAAACTGATTGGATAGTCCCATTTTGTGATGTCCTGGCACTATTATTGGCATTCTTCGTGATAATTCTATCAACTAGCTCTCCTCATATTGGCAAGTTGGAACGCCTACTTGAAAGCTGGGCAACCATGACAAGTGGTGAGGCACCCGAAACGCCATTTACCGATATCAAGGACGGGTTTGATGATTTGGTCATCAAACATAATTTACAAGGATCAGTTGATATTACGATGGATCATGACGGCGTGCTTCTTGAGTTCAGCGATCTTTCATTATTTCAACCTGGTAAAGCTAACTTGAATAATTCGGCAAGAGATATATTGAGTAAAGCTGTAATCGTTATAAATGAGCATTCAAGGGCACATTACGAAATTGAGGTCGAAGGGCATACTGACGATGTGCCAATACACAATGATGAATTTGTTTCGAACTGGGAGCTGTCCTCTGCAAGATCTACCGGTGTTGTGCGTCATCTTATTTCAAAAGGAATTAGCCCACTAAAACTGAAAGGATCATCCTTTGCAGATACGCGGCCAAAGATCGACATAAAATCAACTGAAGATTTAAAACAAGCAAGGGCTGCAAACCGTAGAATATTAATATATGTCCACCGGTAGATACAAGGCATAACAAGATACAACTTATTTTTAAAGTAACAGCATATGAATTAGCAATGTAGAGGAACTGCCCAGATGCTTAAAGTTTATCATAGAGTAGTATATATAATTCTGGCAGTACTGTCAGGCTGCTCCCTAAATGCTGATGGAGACTTTTCTACAGGCACGAAGGGTGACACGGATACTCGTGGAACACCTGGTGTGATAATTGAAACGGCGAACCTTTCGGGTTACGTAGAGCTCGGGCCTGTCAGCGACATTGAAGTAAAGGCATATATATATGATGAAAATCAATTACCTGTCTATATTGGCAAGTCGGTTACATCTAATGGGTATTACTCAATTCCGTTAGAAATTAATGATGCAATAGTTTATTTATCTGCATCTGGTGGTACATACCAAGAATCTTCATCAGGGGAGTGGATATATATATCTTCTGCATACGAATTAAAGCAGATTGTTAACTGGCATAATGGAGTTGACCAAACAGCCCATATTAATCTCTATACCACTATCGCAGCTGGCAAAACAGAGTACTTAGTTTCAACTGGAAGATCGATAGAAGAAGCTTTAGAGTCAGGAAAATCATCAATTGTGGCCTATGTTGGATCTGACCCTGACACTACAATCCACATATACCCATCCAATAAAGATTCTGCTGGTTATGACACAAGCTCATTAGAGCTGATGATAGGTATGAGGACAACAGTCACTTCTGATCTTATTGGTGCTGTGAATATAATTAATGGATTTCCTGAGCACTCAATTTTCACGACTATTGATTACATTAAGTTAGCTTATAACGATGTAAGGTTTGATGGATATTTAGATGGAGTTGGATATCGAGGTGATGATGGTTCCGGTGAGCTTCATCTTGGGATAACACCAATAAATGAAGATTTCTATCGAGTACTAATTGCCAGGCAGACAATCGAATATATTAAATCCGGAAGAAATAAATCGGACGTTAATTTTTCGGGATATCGAAATGAAGCTAATCGAATCTCATCTTTTAAAGGTACTCTTTTTAAAAATGTAGCAAAGTTGTCCATTGATCCAGAGCCACCCACTGTTTCTTGGAACGTATTGCCGTTTGAAGTTATGCGTGCAGATAAAGATTTCATTATTACTGCAGAAGACAATACAGCCATTGAAAAGGTAGTGCTAAGTATCGGTTCGACTGTAATTAAAGAGTGGAGCGACAATGAACTACTCAATGAACAATTTGTATGGGACTCGATTGGTTATGCTGACGGTATTCATCCTATTTCGATTAAAGTGACTGACATACTCGGGAACACAACGTTGCTTTCAGAAACTACTTTCATTCAAAATGTGCATTATTTCCCAGATGTAGTACCTGTAATCTCCCTAACTTCTGAACCATTTGTAGGTCAAAGTGAGTATTTATTTAAGGGGCATTACGAGGACTTCGGCGCTGGCTTGGATCATGTAACTGTAAACGGACTTTTAGTTGATGTCGATGAGAATGGATATTTTTCATATCTTAAGTCTCTTTCGGATGGAGAGAATAGTTTTTCAGTATATGCCAAGACCCAGTATCTAAGAGACAATACAGTCGAGTTTACTGTCGAACTAGATGCTATAGCACCAGTACTATCATTGAGGAACTTGTCAGGCGATTACTTGGTTGCTTATGAAGGCGGAAGTATTGAAATTGATGTTGAATTAGGAGCTCTTTTAAAGGACTCCACAGATCAAACAATTGCGGTCAAACCTGAACACATCTCACTAAATGGATTACCATTCTACGAACATGATTTAATGGGTGAGAATCGTCCATTTTTCAGTTTTACCGTAAGCGATACAAATGGAGAGAAAGATACCTCCGAGCACCTACAAGTATTTGTCACATATAAGGTCGGCAGCGAAATGATGTTCGAAGATAGAGTGATGAATAAGAACGATAACTCAATGTATATAATGCCAGTTTCTCAAGAAGGATTAGGTTTAAATTATTTCAAGGTTCTACCAGACTTAGTACACGAATTATCATTTACAGTTATTGATCAAGCAGGGCATAAAGCTACAGACAATGTTAGATTTAGATTAAAAACGGTCATTGAGAGCATGTTGATTTCTGATGTTATGGCCGAAGAAACTAGCCCGCTTACTACCATAAATTTTGAAGATAGAGTTGGATTGTTTGAAACCTTTAACCATCTTGTAACATACACTATAACGAATACCAACAATGTTGATGTATGGGTAAAGCCAGAAATGCTGGGTACAACGTATCGGATCATACGTAATGTTTCCGAACACAATAAAACTCACAAAGTACGAAGAACAACTCAGACTAGATTTTATGGCGCAGACACAAGTGATATAACCAAAACAGTTGAAATAGGAAATTTCTTTTCCTTTAATAGCGGCTCCTCAATTGTTAATACTGGTAGCAGTCTTGGTATCTGGGGTGGCCTCTCAAATAGTGCAGAAACCTGTCGGCAACATATTAAAGACAAAGGTCTGTTGTATTTCAAAAATGATATCGCTGGAACAACGATAGAAGCTTGGATAACAACAGATAGCTTACAAGTTGAACATTCAGCCGGCTATGAGTCAATACCTGGACTAGTAGATACTCCCGACCTTGTCGTAGATAGAATAACTGGTGTAGGTACAGCTGTCTTAGCAAATATATTGCTGGAGCAAGGTGTATTTAGAGAATCATATTTTACGCCTACATTTGGCATATATTGCTCAGCACTAGAATCTAACTGGCAATATTTAACTACCAGGCTACCACAGAACGAAATTGTTACGGATTTCATAAGTTCAACAGGGGTTGCGCAAAAAAAAATAATGACTGAAGTTTCCGTCGATGGATACCCGAAGTTAGAAGAAACCATTATTGCTGATTCATATTATGGATTGACGACTAAGCACTCTGCATTCGACTCAAGTACAAACCCTCTCGATTCAAATGCTGGTTGGTTTAAAATAAATAAAGGTGAAAGTGTCAATATCTACCTGGACTTATATGTACCAACATTAAGTGTTGATAATGATCCGATTATATCGACTTATGGATTGAGGAAGACAGATATTAGTTATCAATTTATCGCAGATTCTAAAGCTGTCTTTAGATTTGTAGCTGATAATGGGAATGAAAATCTTGGTTCGTTAACTGAGTTTTTGGTCAACGTTGATGAAGGTCAGTTTAGTTTGGAGAATAATTTATGAAATATGTAGCGATATTATCCATTCTGAGTTTATTTGGATGTGTTATTGAACCTGGTGGCGAAGTTGCCAACCCCTCAGGTGAAGCCGGATATGAATCGATCCCTGCAGAGTTTAGCGGAAAGGTTCATGCTCAATCAGATACGACTTGTACGGGTAACGTATTTCATATACATGATGATTCATATATTGGTAGCTTGTCAATTAACTCAAATAATGAATTTTCATTTAGTATGAATTATCCTGATACAGAACTGAGGTTTCAAATTGAGTGTGATACAGGCGAAGAGCCATTAATAAAATTAGAGGGATTGTACGTTCACATTCAAGGAGTCTCGCAAAACATCCTTATTTCACCTTTATCCACGCTTGCAGCCGCTCATTATAAGTTTTTTGAAAATACTACTGATGTGGCTGGAAGTATTCCGTTATTTATTGGTTTCTCAAATAAGGCAATAGGAGAGTTTTTTGGAATTGATATCACTAAACCAGATTTCACAATACCCTCGTACCCAGTAATTGACTTAGATTCAAGGATATACCTGTACGAACTAAACAATGTGTTACTTAATTTTGGTTACATTCAAAGTGGTAATTTAGTTGATAATAATAGCATGGTATTCCTTGATTCAGTAATAACAGACCTATCTTCTGATGGAAAACTAGATGGCTTGACAAGAATTGCTATTGACCAGGAATACATCGAAGTGAATTACCCTAGTGGCTTCACTCAACAAGTTGATAGTTATACATACTTGATCGATTTTGTTAAAAGTACGACTCAGGAAATTTCAAGGTATATCACAGATGTAAACCTCCTTTCTGAACTGCTTAATTGGTCTGTCTCAATATCTGAAACACGTACATCATTGTCCAGAAATGTAGAAATTCTTGCATTGGACACGTCTCAACCATCCGTATCGGTAATGCACTCAGCATTAGATGGGGAATTGGTGATTCGTATCAAAGGTTTAGATGATTTGCTGGTACTCTCCGTAGGGGTAGAGGTC
>Ga0105359_10004408_pt1 | contig 11239 bp, 8 predicted proteins | sample GOMGulsemesocosm_6_FD_83659 | JGI IMG/M metagenome (GOLD analysis project Ga0105359, IMG submission 83659) | Methane-oxidizing microbial communities from mesocosms in the Gulf of Mexico - GOM8C Gulf of Mexico | ecosystem: Environmental > Aquatic > Marine > Cold seeps | place: Gulf of Mexico... | reverse complement strand
TCAATACGTAATCAGCATCGGTACCAATTAGGTGGCGTTTGCTTGATTGGAAGTTATTTAGTGCTGTTAGTATTGCATGGTCTGTAGCATACAATGCACGCATATCTGTATCCCACTGAGCACGGAATATTGTGGTAAAGATTGAGTTTGCTGCAGCATTCATATTGAAGCTTGATGCCCAGTCTGCATTATATTCGTTCAATACACGTAAAGTGATATCGTTAAAGTCAGCACCTAAACCTGCCGAATCAACATTGATTAATGCTTCTTTTAATACACCACCATTACTTTCACTTGCAAGCCAAGCACTGCTGTTATTAAAGAAAGTGCGCAAAGCAGTTTTGATCGTTGCTTTTACTGCTGGTGTATAGTCAACGATATCTGCTGGATGAGCAAATTCCACATAAAATGCACCACGGAAGAAGTAGAATAACGCTTCTAAACCAGTAGTATCTTCACCTGTATATGATGGTGCACGAGAGTTAATTGCATTAGCAATAGCTATCATGTTTGCTTCAGAGAATAGTGCTGTGGCATCAGGTCCACTCATGTTATAAATAGGGCTAACATTTTGTGGGTGTGTTAAAGCAATACGCTCAACTAGTGCCGCACCGTTTAAACCAATAAAGCGAGTAGCATCAGTTGGGAAACCGTCATCTGGAATTTTTGGAGAGCCACCACCTGTACTAGGAAGATCTTTTGGATCAACAGCTACTAATAGACTTACTTCAGAAGCTGAGGTGCCATCAAGTGATACGTATAACCAGCCTTTGTTAGCAACAAAACTAATTGACTCGTCAGTACCAACATTGTTTGATATATGATCGTAACTCGTCGAAGTAGCCCAACCTTGTTGGCTAGTTAATAAATCAAACTCACCAGAGCCACCGCCCGTTGATACAACGACATTGATATTGTCAGCTGGTACATGGATAGCATATGAGGTAGTGCCTGAGACAGTATTGATACATTCAACTTTGTTGAATTCTACTCTACCTTCTACCGGGGTTTCAGCGCCACACATGCCTGGGTTAGCTGGTAAGGTTGGAATGTCACCTGTTCCAGTACCTGGATCTGGGTTAGTTCCAGTACCGTTATCAGCGCTAACTTTAAAGTTAACCTCCTGGTTTAGGCCAAAAACACTAATATACAAACGACCAGCATTAGCCGTTAATTTTAGAGTCTCGTTTGTGCCATCACTAACCGAAGAAGCAGTGTTGCTACTGCGAGTTGCCCAACCTCCAGTATTAACATAAAGATCAGCTTGACCTGAGCCATTTTTAGTTTCAATGATTAGCGGCGTATTATCTGCTTGAACGTCGATGTAGAAGTATTGACCGTTACCCGAAATACATTCTTGTGAATCTAAAGTTAACTCATAACCTGTTAGTGTTTGGCCGCCACACATAGTGGGTGTGCCGTTGCCTGTACCAGGATCCGTTCCACCAGCATTTACATCTTTAACATCTAAGGTAACTTGTTGATGGGCACCAAAAACACTGACATATAAGCGTCCCGTATGTGCAGTAACAGCAAGTGTTTCTTCAGTACCTGCGTTATTTGTGCGCCAATTATAGCTAGTGTCTGTTGCCCAGCTATTTGTGCTTACTAGGATATCTGCTTCACCCGTACCACCAGAGGTTTTCAACTCTAATTGAGTATTATTAGCATCGACATCGACATAAAAATATAAGCCATTGCCAGAAGTACACTGTGTTTGGCCTATTGCTAATTCTCCGCCTGATGTGGTTGAAGCACCACAAAGACCAGGTTGATTTGCGCTGGCGGTAGTTGATGCCAAAGCACCAAGAACCGTCGCAACAGCGAGTAGTTTATTTTTGTTAGAATTTGACATGTGTCTTTCCATTTTTATGGAGTAAGGCTATGCAACCTTCTCCTTTTTTATTATTTGGTATGCTTTTTTGACGTTACTCTTTAGTTGAGTCTGATGACTCACCTTGCTAGAAAAGCGCTAGCATTGCATTAATGACATAATTTCCTGTCGCTCAGTTCTACTTGAGGTAAGGGAAAAATATCTATGTAATAATTCTGAAACATATTTGTATGCAATATATTGTAGATTGAGTGCTTTGTATACTAAGTGAGCGTCTTTTTTTAAAGGATCCGGTGGAGTGAAATTAACTATGGAGTTTGTTTCATGTGCTATCTATATGTATTTTATGAACAAATGTATAAATGTAGCGACAATTAAGCATTAAAAAAAAGTTAAATTAATTAATGAGATGTTAATATTTTTCGTGGGAATGGTGTTTGTCTAGGCTAAAAACAACCAGAGTGGCTGAGTTTAAATCAATAACTGTTATTAGCTTTAGTTTTTAAAGTGATGATGAGTCACCTAGAGTCTGCAGATGATAAATGTTGGTACTTAACAGCTGCAATCAGAAGTTGTCTTATAGCTAAGTACCTTCATGTGGCTTGGGTATAAAATGGAGTACAAGTTATCTAACGCATTCATTCTAAGCTTTAATCCAGGGAATTGATAAAGAAAAACAAGTACCTGTGCCAAGCTCACTTTTAACTATTAATTCAGAATTTAACACTTTAGATAACTTTTGGCTGATAGCTAAGCCTAGCCCGGTATGCAAAATATTATCTTCTATCGCATTGCTGGCTCTATATCTGGCGTCAAAGATATAGGCTATATCTTCTTTACTGATGCCATTGCCATTATCAGTTACACTCACTTTTACTTGTGATGAGTGTTGTGAAACTGTCATTATTATTTCACCATCACTAGCAGTGTGCCTAATTGCATTCTCTAATAGGTTGGTTATGATGCGCTCTAGCTTGGCAATATCAGAATAAACAATAAATTGGCAGTACTGGGGCTGTAAGCTTAAAGATATATTTTTATCGGCCGCTTTTAAGGTAAACTTTTCCAGAATGTCATGTAACAATTCACCTATAGCAAAGGTCTCTAAATTAACGCTAACCTGACCATTTTCTAAGTGTGCGAGTTCAAAAATTTGATCAATCATACGCTTTAATTGGCTAACATTACGTTGTACCGTTGTTAGATATTCTTGTCTTTGCGAATTTGATAGCTCATCACCCTTAATCGCTAAGGTTTCGATATATCCTTGCATTGTTGCTAATGGTGTACGTAGGTCATGGGATAGGTGGGCTAATAACTCTCTACGTAATCGGTCATTTTCAGTTAATAATGAAAATTGCTGATTAATTTGCATAACCATATCGTTAAATGTAGCGCCGAGAAAGTGTACTTCATTACTGTCAATATTGTGGCTTGAAGTAGAGCCCCACTGTTTTAGATGAATTTTTGTTTGGTCATATTGAACAGCTTTAAGTGCCTGCATCTGTTTTGCCAGCTCTCTCACCGGGTGAGTAAAATAGTGGAATACAGCTAATAAAATAAGTAATAACAGCAATAAGCTGGCGATTACAAAGGCGCCATATTTTTGTAATTCTTTATCTGCTTGTACTTGGCTAAAAATTGAATCGTAAATTTGTCCACCAATAATAATATATAGGTAACCTTGCAGTAGCTCACCTTGATAAACAGGGGAGGCTGAAAATATTTTTTTATTAGTAAAGCCCCGAGGATCATCACCAAAAATAGGTACCTGTTGCGGCTTAGCAATTAATTGTTTTATTGGTAGCAATGAAACGGATTTTCGCTTTATTTTCGCGGGTTCGGCAGAATAAGTTAAAATATTGCCTTTATCATCGAGGAAATAAAATTCAAAGGCAGGACCTAAAAGCATGAGTGTATGAAAAAGATTTTCTAAAGCGGGTTTATCGTAAACACCGTCTTGCAATAAAGGATTATCGTGCGCTAAATGCTCTGCTAGGTTGACGTGTAATTTTTGTTCCGCTTGGTATTTTGATTGTTGTACTAAAGAATTACTCCAAGCAACTAGCAATGAAGCCATAATTATAAAAGCAGCACAAAGAGTTAATGCTAAACGTTGATATAGTGATATCTTCATTTAAATAAAGTCCTAATTAACTTTCCTGAGTTCAGGTTAACGATGATCATTTAAGGTGCAGCTGCTGGCATTATCCCGGCGGAATTCAGTTTATAGCCCACTCCCCAAACAGTTTGAATTATTTGCGGCTCATTGCAGTTCTCTTCAAGCTTATTTCTAAGGCGATTAATATGAGAATTCACTGTGTGTTCATAGCCATTGTGATGGTAACCCCAAACACCGTCGAGTAATTGTGCACGAGAAAAAACCTGATCAGGGTGCTGACAAAAGAAATCAATTAACTCAAATTCCGTTGCGGTTAAATTTATCGACTTCTGTTTGTAAGTTACCTGGTGGTATCTATGATCAACATGCAGTTGTCCGATACAAACCTTTGATTTCTCAAGTTGAGGCGACTCTTTAGGTGCAGACTCCTCTTTATTCGACTGATTATTATGGTCAGTGTTCTTTGCGTTAAGTGCATGTACTCGACGTAACTGGCTCCTAACTCGAGCTTGCAATTCTCGGATGCTAAAGGGTTTTGTCATGTAATCATCTGCGCCTAGCTCAAGACCCAAAACCCTATCTATCTCCGATGATTTTGAGGTAAGCATGATAATTGACTGTAATGGTTTTGCCTGCCTAACTTGTCGGCAGATATCTAGCCCGCTAATACCAGGTAACATCACATCAAGTAATATAAGTTGGTAGTCTTGTTGTAATGCCTGCTGTAATGCTTGTTCACCCTGAGTGCAAATATCACAGTGTAGGTCCAACTCAGATAAATGGACTTTTATAAGCTTAGCAATATCAATTTCGTCTTCTATGATTAAAATTTTATCATTCATATATAGGCCAATGAGTGGGCAAGACCACTCATTGGCAATGCACACTACTTAGTTCGAGTAATAGTTAATTTAACCGCAGGGTTATCAAAACGATGAGCCTGAGTTAATACTGAGCTAGATAAACCATCGTCTTTGCTAACTACACCGGAATGATAGCCGACTAAATCGATATCATTGCGAACTGCATCATAACCAACGCCGCCATCAGCGGGGCCGGGAATAGTACCTACAGCTTCGTCATTTTTTTCGGTGCCTGAATCATAGACATTTAAGCGCCATGATTTTTCTTGGTTAAGCGCTAATGTTGATATATCTACTCCAGTAAGACCTGAGAAAGCGTCATTTGTATTCACCAACATAGTGGCAAGGGTAAAATAATTTGCCATAGGATCTGTTGTGCTTATCTCTAAAGTAGTGCTAGCCCCCGGTGGTACTGGGCCTTCACCACTTGTTGTCGCAATATTTGTGGCTAGTGCGATAAAGTCAGAATTATCACCACCTTCAGCAAGCTTTTCTAATTCAGCTGAAGCTGCTTGACCAACTTGCCACATTTTAGAATCGCCATGTAGTGCAACAGCAACAGGTGATAAAGGTTGAGCATAAGTTAAATTAGTTAAAGTTATCGAGTAACTAACTTCTATTGGGGGAGTTACAGGAGTAACTACCGGGGGCATAACAACTTCAGCTGTATTGTCATTACATGCTCCAAGCCCTATTGTCAGTAAGCTAGCAACAAGTAATGGACGAGTGACTTTATTGGTTATCTTTTGAAAAGTGTTAAAGGTTAACATGTTGCCCCCTTATTGCACGGTAATGGTAAGTTTAGCGATCGGATTTAACCAGCGTTGCACGCTATTGTTAATATCACTTTTACCTGCAGTCATATCATCATCACCTAAACTGCCTCGATGAATATGTACTTTATTATTTGATTCCATGTCGGTAATACCTGTACCGTTCATGCCAATACTCGTATCAAGTGGCGGTGGAACTGGCATGCCAGCCTCGCCGGGAGCACCGCTACCACGAAGTTCATTATTTGCTTCAGTTCCTGCATCGTAAGCATTTAAAAATACAGTATAAGTACCTGCTTCTTCAGGTATAGTCCAGCTATCTAAGCCAACAAAGCCATCATTGGAAGGCAAAATCATGGCAGCAAGTGATAAATGCGTATTGGCGCTCTCATTGGTTAAAGTAAAACTTGTCGACATTGTTGGTGCTAATAACCCCGCCGCTGGGTTTTCGTTAATATTAGCGTCTGCATTGCTTAACAAGTTTGCTAACCCTGAGATATCACCACCTTCAGCCATCGCTTGTAATTCAGACGTTGCCATCTGCCCAGACATAAAAATTTGATTTTCACTGTTATGAGCAGCTGTGATTACCGGAGTAAAATGCAAACCTTGCGTTAAATTAGTGACAGTAATAGATAATTCTTGTGCCATTGTCGTTGAGCTAATAAGTGCGAGTGTTAACGAGCTTAGCACTGCTTTAATTGGTGATTTCTTGATTACTTTCATGATCATTCCTTGCTAGTTTGACTTATTGATTTAAGCCTTAGGTTGTTAGAGCTTACGTTGTTAATGTAAGGAAAGTATGTCGCGGAATTATCGCTAGGAGATCACGCTTTTATCACTAATTAAATAAAAATTAATCACAGAAGTATCACAGCAATAGTAATTAAAATTGTTAAAGGAAAACAATAAATACCTGATTGTAAGGCTTTAACTTTCTCTAAATGGGAGAAAGCTAATTGGAATTGATATAATGAGCTCTAAAAAATAAGCATTTCAAGCTCATTGAGCTAGTGATAATAATTTGTACTTCAATAAAAAAGGGAAGGAGGCTTTTTTGCGTTGTAGTGACTCGTTTTAGGCCGTTCTTTTGTTGTGGTATTGTTTGATAGAGTAGTAATTTAGAGGTGTAATAAACACCTCTAGTCATTTATATTTTTTCAAGGAAAAAGCAGCTTCATGCCCTTGGATGTCCATCACGGTTGCTGAACTTTCTCCAAGATTGAGGGGATCTAGCAAACACACGCACTCAATCATTGATATTAGATACCTACTTGGCTAGCTTTATTAACTCTGGTTCAGCTTCCGATACTAATTTAAACAATTGTATTTGGCTTTTAGCGCGATCTAGGTTGTGATTTTCTCGACTAACATGAAAATAGTTATCACCATTTAAATGATCGGTTAAAAAACGAGTACCAATAATGAATGGTAGTAATTTAGCCCCGACGATTAGGCTATCTTTTTCTAATAAGCTGAGTTTATTACCGAAGGTATTTTGGTAGTTAGTGATCAATGCTTCAAAGATATCAAGTTTGAGTACCATTTTTTCAGCGCTAGTATCGTCTTCTGCTAAGTTACTGCAACAGGTTCTAACCATATCACCAAAATCATGCATTAACAGGCCCGGCATACAAGTATCAAGATCAATAACAGCACAGGGCTTATCGCCATTAGTAAAGAGTAAGTTATTAATTTTTGTATCATTATGAGTTACATGCAGTGGTAGTTTCTTGCTGATATCTACGACATGATCAATAAAATCCTGTTGGGCAAAACAAAAATCAACGATGCCTTTGCATGCAGATAACCTATTTTTACTGTCATTAGCTACAGCTTCAGTAAGTTGGCGCATTCTGAAACTTATTTCATGAAAATCCTCAATGATGACAGCGATGTCATTTGCAGGGAAATCGCTCAACGCACAACTGAATTGAGCGAAAGCTGTAGCAACCAATGCTGCTTGCTCAGGAGACTCCACTTCTTCTAGTGTATAAGAGTTGCTAATGAACTCCATCATGCGCCAATAGTTAGCACCTATTTTTATACAGGTTTCTCCAGTCTTGGTTAGCACCTGTTGTGGTACTGATAATGGATAATTCCCTTGTAACTTTTGCTGTAGTAGGTGTTGATTGATTTTTTGTGCGTTACTGCTAAGTTCTACTGTCTTTGGGAAAACATCGTGATTAATTTGTTGTAAAACAAACTCTGCATCAGGGGTCGTTAATTTATAAGTATTATTGATATGGCCGTTGCCTAAAGTTGCTACCTCAACTTTAGAAAAGTCAAAGTCATAATTATTGAGGACTGTGTCTATATCCGTATTTAATGATACTGCTTTGTTATCCATTGCTTTTACTACTTACTTCTAGTGACTATCTTGCTTACGTTAATCGCTAACGAGTGCTAAATTATTGCCTGATAAATGAGCGCGATATTTTACTCTTTTTTCGCAAGTAGTGCAGTAACTTTTTTATCGACTAGAGTACTGTCTTGAGGGGAGATTAGGCCAAACCAAGCATCAGTAGTGCTAACTAGTATAACTGTTTTTTTTTGCGGAAAAATTTGTTGCATCATCACTGCAGGTAAATGACATTTTTTATGATATTTTTATTTAGGAAAGGTTAGGGTAAAACAAGCACCGGGTAGTTGTTTACTATTACCAGCGTTGATACTGCCTTGATGCCAAGTCATGACTTTGCTACAAATTGCTAAGCCTAAGCCAAAGTGGCCTTGCTCTCTTGATCTGTCGGCATCAAGCTTGACAAAGGGAGTGAAAATGATCGCTAGCTTATCAGCCGCAATACCCTTGCCGTCATCTTCAATTGTGATGGTAACTTGTGAACTTGTATTATCAATACTAAGTAATACTTGGCTATCAGCATAACCAATAGCATTACTAATAAGGTTCACTAGGGCACGATAACACCAGTGATAATCTAATGAATAACTTAGTGTCTCAGAGGTCGTTAAAATGACCTTAATGTTTTTATGCTCCGCCAGTACTTGGCAATCATTAATTGCAGAGGTTATTAAGGCACTAATATTTGTTTGTTGTTTCTTTAAGTTTAAGCCTTGTCGCTCCATGGAGGCATAATCTAGAAATACACTGGTCATTTCTTCCATACGGGTTAATTCATTATCCATACGTGTTAAATAAGTGTTCTTTTTTTCAATAGACTTACTATCTAATGCGGCTTCTATACCAAAACGTAAACAGGCCATAGGTGTACGAATATCATGGGATAAACTACGGGCAAGGATCTTATTATCAGCAATCAATTTTTCAATTTTGCTGGCCATAGTATTAAAGCTTTGTTCTAGCATCTTTATATAAGAAAAACGGCTGTGAGCTATACGTGCATCAAGTTGTCCTGAGCCAATCTTTGCTGCAGCATTGTTGAGTAGGTAAAGGCGCCTCGTTAAAGGGATTAACCATAAAATTAGTATTACACACACACTTACATAGAGTGTCAGGGTTAAAATAAAATTAACATTGTCATCGTCAGCAATTTCAACGGGTAGCTCAAGGCGCAATAGAAAGTCAGGATGATTGGCAATACTCTTTAATAAATATTGATTCTCAGTGGAAGCAAGCAGTAAACCACCTTGCTGCTTTAATTGGGTAACTAATGAGCTTGGTAAAGCAATCTTCTTACTTGAGGCTAAGCTAGTTTTTATTTGGTAATGCTGTTGAAATAATTTCACTTTTTCAACTAACTGTTCGCTGCTGAGCGAGCTAATCTCTCCTGATAGGCCATCAAGCAATTGTCGATAGATTGTAGTTGTTTGTGTTTCTGTTTTTTTGTCTTTTGTTGAATAGGCAACTAACTCATCTAAGCCCCAGCCAATAAAAAATAGCGAACCTACTACGGTAAAAATAATACTAATATAGAGGCCGCGCATATCTACTCTTCAATGCCTTGTTCAGGTTTTTCTTGCCATGCATCACCCACAAATAAATAACCCTTGCCCCAAATAGTTTTAAACTTCTGTGGTTTTTGTGGATCGTCATTAAAGAGTTTGCGTAAGGTTGATAACATAACGTCAAAGCGTCTGTCTTGACCATCATACTCGCGTTTTTTTAGTGCTTTAAATACAGAATCTCTATCAACAACATTGCCGGCATGCTCAGCTAAGTAAGTGAGAAAAGCGAATAAGGAAGTAGATATATCAACTTCTTTGCCTTGGTATATCACTCGTTTTGCTTCTTGATTGATGGTGAGTTCACCAAAGGTTAGTTGAGTACTGTGAGCGCTTTCCACGTTATCATTACTACTAAGTTGACGAGTGATGCGTGCTAATAAGGCACGTGGGCGTACGGGCTTGATGACATAGTCATCAGCGCCAGCCTCTAAGCCGATAACTTCATCAAACTCATCGGCGCGGGCTGTTAACATGATAATTGGGATTTGCTTGCTTTGCTCATGTTGGCGAATTAACCGGCACACTTCAATGCCATTTAATCCTGGTAACATAACGTCAAGCAGTACTATATCCGTAGTATTTTTCTTGATCTCGTCCAATACCAAATCTCCACGGGCAACATGAGTCACATTAAAGCTTTGTTCGGTTAAATATTCGCACACCCAATTGGCTAGGCTAATATCATCTTCTACTAATAAAATATTATGCATTATATTTATCCTGCTCTGTCTGTTAGGTATATTCACTATGTTTGTTCTGTACATTAATGCTTAAGTTAAAATAGTCGCCAGCGCCGCTTACGAGATGTGCTTTTATGTTGCCAGCTGACCTCGACTTGTGTTTCGGCAATAATCTTGTCTTCATTTACTGTGCGCAATTGATATTTCACACTTTGTTTGGATTCAAATTCGACCTTGATTCGAACATTATTATTATTTTTCCAGCAACCTAGTTGCTTCTTTTTACCTTCTTGATACAAACAAAAATGTTGCTTGAAGGGGGATTGCCATTTCAGTTCTACAGTGGCGAAACAAGCGCGACCTTCTCTTAATGTTACGCATTGCTCAGGTAAAGCTGTAAAGTTAACAGTTTCAATGGTAAGTGTTTCAACTTCATCAGCCTTAACGGAAGCAGAAGTCAGTAGGCTATAGAACAATAATAGCAGCACTTTTGCATGAATAATGGCAATTCCATTGCCGGTTTTAGAAGACATACTGTGCTCCAAGCATTACTTGCGTTACTTGGTTTTTATCACCTAAGGGACTTTCTTTTACCGAATTTGAGAATATGCTGTGTGTTATGCCAGCATTAAAAGACCAATTTGCTGATAAAGGGTGTTGAGCATAGATTTCTAATTGCCCTCTAAAGCCACCATCAGCGGTATACTCGGGTCTTTTGTCGTTTGTTTCCTCTGGGCTAACACCAATATAATAATCAACGATATCTTGGCTAAAATAAGTTAAACCTCCGCCGAAATAAATGTCCCAATTTCGATAAGGTACTAGGTGACTGTAAAAACTATCAACAATTAATCCACCTACATGCTCTCCATTAACATCATCACCAGCGCTGCCATAAGCAAAATCAATGCTAAATAATGCATCATTAAAGTATTGGGAATAGCGTAAAGCAACCCCACCAGTGGCTTCTCGTTCTCTTAGCCCTAATAATAACTCTTCGTCGCCGCCACCGTATTCAATCAATGAGTCCGAGTCATAAC
>Ga0105359_10004403_pt1 | contig 11245 bp, 7 predicted proteins | sample GOMGulsemesocosm_6_FD_83659 | JGI IMG/M metagenome (GOLD analysis project Ga0105359, IMG submission 83659) | Methane-oxidizing microbial communities from mesocosms in the Gulf of Mexico - GOM8C Gulf of Mexico | ecosystem: Environmental > Aquatic > Marine > Cold seeps | place: Gulf of Mexico... | reverse complement strand
CCTTGGTCTACACTTAATATACACGTCTTAGATGTTAGTCACAAATTACCTCCTTTAGTTAAAATTACCTTGAATGGTAAATCTTGGACGGAGCAATTGAAAGCTGGTACTCCTGGTGATGCTGCGCTTAATGGAGACTTATCTACTGTAAAACCACAATTGATTCGTATAAAAGTACCGAATTCATTGCTTAGCAATGGAGGGAACGAGTTGAATATTACGACGATCGATGGAAGTTGGTTGGTTTTTGATCAAATCGCCATGGTGAGTCCTTCAGCATATAGCATTAACAAACCGGACAAAGTGTTTGTGAAATCAGTGAAACCTGCCGATTATACCATCGTTAATTCTAAAGGTAATTATCAGCCTTTATTGGTGAATACTCAACATTTAAAAGGGACACCTAAATTAAAAGTACGACTCGATGGAAGGGATATATTTAGTACAGTGCTTACCAATGGGGCCTATGTATTTGAGGCATTGATGCCGGAAGTGCAAAAAGAAAAAGTCAGCAACTATGAAGTGTTAATTGATACTAAAATTATTGCTGAAGGGCTAGTTACTAGAAGCCCGAAATTACCTGTAAGCCCAGCAGATTATGTAGATACAAAATTGGGAACTGCACATTCGCGCTGGATGATAGCCCCTGGACCTTGGATGCCTTTTGGTATGGTTAAGTTGAGCCCAGATAACCAAAATTCTGCTTGGCAAGGAGGCTACCAACCTACATTTGAAAATATTGGTTGTTTTAGTCATATTCACGAATGGACCATGGCAGGTTTAGGTATGATGCCTGCGAATGGAGAGTTGAAAATAAAAGTGGGCGATCAGCGTGCCCCAGATGAAGGGTACCGTTCTAGGATAGATAAGCAATCCGAAAATGCACCTATTGGTTTGTACAGTGTCCAATTGACAGATTATGATATTAAGGCAGAATTGACAGCCACCACACGTTGTAGTTTTCAGCGATATACGTATCCTGAAAAGAGTGAGTCTTCTCGTATAATGATCGACTTGTTAATTCCTGCGGAGTATAGTTATTTAGTGAAGAATGCAGTGATTCGTCAAGTGAATAAAAACAGTATAGAAGGATTTAGTCATCAAATAACTCCGAATACTTGGTCCAAAGGGATCAATCAAGAATACACCGTTTATTTTGTCATAGAATTTGACCAGTCTATACAAAAACTTGGGACTTGGGAAAATGATACGGTGAGGTACCAAAAAGAATTAAAAACGAGTGACCCAAAAAATGTGGGGGCATTTGCGATATTTGATACTTCTAAAAATAAACAAGTCCAAGTGCGAACAGGAATTTCTTATGTGAGTATTAAAAATGCACGTGAGAATTTACAAACAGAAATTACGCAGCCATTTCATTGGAATTTTGACCAGGTTGTTCAAACTCAAAAAGAAACTTGGAACGGTTTGCTGTCTCGTTTGGAAATTACGTCTAATAATCAGTTAGAGAAAACGCGTTTTTATTCAAATATGTACCGCTCTTTGGCAAGTCGGAATATTTTTAGCGATGTGGACGGGAGTTGGGTAGATGCCAACGAAAAAGTTCAAAAAATGTCAAATCCTGAACATGTAGCCTTAGGCTGTGATGCTTTTTGGAATACCTTTTGGAATTTGAATCAATTTTGGAATTTGGTTACGCCAGAGTGGTCTTCTAAATGGGTGAATTCTCAATTAGCCATGTTTGATGCCACTGGATATTTAGCCAAAGGCCCTGCAGGAATGGAATATGTCCCTGTGATGGTGGCTGAGCACGAAATTCCATTAATCGTGGGTGCTTATCAAATGGGAATACGTGATTTTGACGCTGAAAAGGCTTTTACAGCCATGCAAAAAATGCAGACCAAGCCAGCAACAAAAGTAGGGGATGGATTGGCAGGAAATGTCGATTTATTGACCTATTTAAAACACCAATATGTGCCTTATGATGAAGGACGTTTTTCAAATTCATTGGAATATTCATTTGATGATTATACCGTCGGTCAATTTGCGAAAGCCTTAGGAAAACAACAAGCATACAATTATTTTAATGCCCGTGGAAATTGGTGGAAGAACGTGATAGATACCCAAACGGGATTTGCTAGAATGAAAGATGCTAAAGGAAATTGGTTGGCAGATTTTGATCCTTATAAATCTGGAGCAAATCATCACTATGTAGAAGGGAATGCTTGGCAATTAACTTATTTTGTGCCTCAAAATATCCCTGAATTAGCACGTATGATTGGGAAAGAGCGTTTTGTGGAACGGTTGGATTGGGGATTCGGAGAAAGCTATAAATGGCGTTATAATGCTCCAAACGAACTGTATTGGGATTATCCTATTATGCAAGGGAATCAGCAGTCTATGCATTTTTCATACTTGTTTAATTGGGTGCAAAAACCATGGCTTACTCAAAAATGGGTGCGCGCAATCATGGATCGTTATTACGGTTTTGGAATTTCAAATGCCTACTTAGGCGATGAAGATCAAGGGCAAATGAGTGCTTGGTTTGTGATGAGTTCCATAGGACTTTTTCAAACAGATGGTGGTACAAGTACCAATCCTATTTACGAAATTGGGAGTCCTCTTTTTGAAAAAGTGACCATCGATTTAGGGAAGCGTTATGGGAGAGGGAAAACATTTACCATAGCAACAAAAAATAACAGTAGCGTCAATAAATACATTCAAAAAGCCTTTTTAAACGGAAAGCCATTGCAGCAATGTTGGTTTTATGCTAGTGAATTGCTAAAAGGTGGTGAATTGATATTGGAAATGGGTGATACACCTAATAAACAATGGGGAATTAAAGAATTTCCCAGTAAATAATCGAATTTAAAAATACAATAGATAGATGAAAAAACTAGTTTTAATTTTATTAGGTGCCGTGGTTTTATCGGCCTGCAATCAATCGGCTAAAGAAAAATCAACACCCATTGATGCGATGTTACAATCTCAAATTACTCAGAACAAGCAATTGCCATTGGTAAAACAAAAAGCGATTGATGTGATAAAAAAAGGGTTCAATGCAGGGGATGGTTATTCCGAAGTTTGGATTCGTGATTATGCCACGTTTATAGATTTATCCTCGGAAGTATTTGCGTCTGATAAGTTGGAGGAAAACTTATTGGTGTTTTTTAAATTACAAGGTGCTGATGGAAACATCATTGATGGATTTATTCCAAAATCGAAAGCGGTGGAAACTGAAGGCGGGTATCAATACATTCATACAGATTTGGAGCCTACCTATTGTGGGCATAAAAATACGGTAGAAACCGATCATGAAAGTTCATTAATTCACGCGGTGTATAAGTATGTTCAAAAATCGGGAAATAAGCAATTTTTATCGCAAAAGGTGGGTGATAAAACGATTGTTGAGCGCATGGAGTTTGCGATGGAATTTTTAATGAATCACCGATGGTCAGAAAAGTATCAACTTATTTATGGAGCAACTACCGCGGATTGGGGCGATGTGCAACACTGCCATCCTTGGGGAGTTTATATTACTGAAAACACGAAGTATTGTGTAGATATTTATGACAATGCCATGTTTTTAATAGCCTTGGATCAACTGATGGAATTAGCACCAGCTACAAAAACGAAATGGGAGCCAATTCGTACACAAGTGGCAAGTCAAACAATGAAAGTACTTTGGGATACAACAAATAACAAATTTATTCCACATGTGTATTTGGATGGCTCTCCTTATCCTAGTGATTTTAACGAAAATGAGATATTTTATCATGGAGGTACAGCGGTAGCAATTCAGGCAGGCTTGTTATCAAAAGAACAAATTAAAATATCATTGGAAAAAATGATTGCAAATGTAAACGCTTCTGGTGCAGGATCTATTGGTTTGACCATGTATCCTCCGTATCCAGCTTGGGCATATGAAAATAAAGGAATGTATCCGTATGGGTATCAAAATGGAGGTGATTGGACTTGGTTTGGAGGTAGAATGATTACAACATTGATAGACAATGGTTTTGTAAAAGAAGCCTACGAACAAGCTTTGCCTATGTTTGATAGAGTGGTTAAAAATGATGGTTTTTACGAATGGTATACGGTGGATAACAAACCTAAAGGTTCGGCTACGTTTAAGGGATCTGCAGGGGTTTTATACGATGCTATTTTGGGCTTTGAGTCCTATGCTAAAACCGAAAAATAATAGTAATATTGAGTCAAAATAACAAACATGAATTTTAAGATAGACCATCAAAGTCCTGTTCCCTTACACGCTCAAATAGAGCAGTATTTACGTGTCCTTATTACGGAAGAGCCGTATTGTAATGGGAAAAACTTGTTGCCAAAAGAGGATAGCCTGGCTAAAAAACTCGGTGTTTCAAGGAATACCATTAGAGCCGCTATTTCTAAATTGGTGATAGATGGATTGGTGGAACGAAAAAAAGGAGTGGGTTCTAAGGTGGTCAGTAAACGTATTAGTACGCGATTGGATAATTGGGTTTCGTTTACCAAAGAAATGCGTAGTCAAGGAATTGAGGTCGAAAATTATTTGGTAAAAATATCATTGGTTCCTGCGATAAAAGAAGTGGAGGAAGCCTTGGAATTAACTGAAGGGAAACAGATTTGGAAACTGGAGAAAATAAGAGGGTCCAAAGAAGCAAAATACTTGTATTCAGTTTCTTATTTTCACCCAAGAGTGGGGATTACTGGAAAGGAAAACTTCCATACACCTTTGTACGATTTGTTAGAGAAAGAATGTGATGTTATTGTGGAACTGTCTAAAGAAAGGCTGCGTGCTGTTGGGGCAGATGATCAAATTGCAGCATGGCTCGAAATAGAAAAAGGAAATCCAGTTTTAAAAAGAGAACGTGTGGTTTTTGATACAGGAAATAGACCTGTAGAGTATAACGAAGTCTATTATCACACGGATTATTTTACCTATGATATTGACATAAAAAGAAATTTATAATGAAAAAAATACTACAATTAGTCGGCCTTGGCTTGCTTACTTGTTTGATGAGCTGTAAGGAGGATGCTCAAAAGCAAGTATCCGATAACTTGTCGCAATATGTAAACCCTAATATTGGAACTGCACATAGCAGATGGTTTTTTTATACGCCAGCTGCCTTGCCTTTTGGAATGGCTAAATTAGCACCTTCTACCGATGGTTCCTATGGAAACAAAAGTGGTTGGGAAGCCGTTGGGTATGATGCACGACATAAGAGTATAGAGGGATTTGCACAATTACATGAATTTCAGGTAGGTGGTTTTTTATTTACTGCCATGACAGGTGATTTAAAAACAGTCCCTGGAAGCCTTGAAAATCCTGATGAAGGGTATCGCTCGAGGTTTGATAAAAAAGACGAGCTAGCGCAGCCTGGCTATTATAAAGTGCATTTAAAAGATTACGATGTGCAAGTGGAATTAACCGCAACCAAGCGTGTTGGATTTATGAGGTATACGTTTCCTAAATCAACAGACGCTTATGTGATTTTTGATGTAGGAAATCAACTTGGAGAAAGTGGAAAAGTAAAGGACGCTCACGTTAGAATAAATGCAAATGGTGATGTAGAAGGCTATGTCGTTACCTATCCAGAATATGTAAAAAAATACCAGAAGGATGGAGATATCAAAATGTATTTTTATACAAAACTAAGCAAGAAAGCAATGAATGTGGGGGCTTTTAACGGTCCAAAAATACTTGAAGATGTTAAAATAGCTAAAGGAATAGGTGCAGGACTGTATTTGAAATTTCAGACAGCAGAAGGGGAGCAGATTGATTTAAAAACAGGACTGTCTTATACATCCATAGCCAATGCAAAAAACAACTTATTGGCCGAAGCTGAAAAGCTGACATTTGAAGGAGCTCTTGAAAAGGCGAAAGCCACATGGGAAGGCGAACTAGACAAAATTAGAATTACAGATGCGAATGTTAAAAACAAAACAAAGTTTTATACCGCATTGTTTCATGCCTTGTTAGGACGCGGATTGACTAATGATGTCAATGGGATGTTTCCTCAAAACGACGGAACAGTAGGGCAGGTTCCGCTATTAGAAAATGGCGACTTAGCCTATAATATTTATAATACCGATGCTGTTTGGGGAGCGTTTTGGAACCTGACACAACTTTGGTCTTTAGCGTGGCCAGATTATTACAATGATTTCTTACAATCCCAATTGGAAGTGTATAAAAACTCTGAGTGGTTAGCGGATGGAACTGCTAATGGAAGGTATGTGTCTGGAGTGGGGACCAACTTTACAAGTTTAATTTTAGCTTCGGGATATCAGACAGGAATATTAAAAACAAATATTGACTTGGCCTATGAAGCCGCACTAAAAAACGAATTGTCTTACGTAGGTAGGAAAAGAGGTGCTGGGAAAATGGATTTAAAAGGTTTTGTAGAGCAAGGGTTTATCAACTATATTCCTGGTGATAAAACAGCTTGGCTGGACACCCCTGCTGGTAGTCCTTTTTCTGTGTCCCATTCTTTAGAATATGCTTTTAGTAGTTATGCGGTGGCGCAGATGGCTGAGAAATTAGGAAAGCAACAAGACTATACTCTTTTAATGAAGCAAGCGGGGTATTGGAAACGGTATTACGATGCCAAAAGTAAATTATTTAGACCTGTAATGAAAGATGGTTCTTTTATGAAAAATTTTGACCCGTTAAAATCATGGGAAGGTTTTCAGGAAGGCAATGCATGGCAGTATACTTTTTATGTGCCACATCAACCTGAAAAATTGGTAAAGATGTTGGGGGAAGACCGTTTTAATAAACGCTTAGATTCAATTTTTACGATTTCTGCTAAAACTGATTTTGGAGGTGTTGGAATAGATGCATTTGCAGGAATTGAAACCTTGTACAATCATGGAAATCAACCAAATTTACATATTTCATGGCTATTTAATTATTCAGGTAAACCATGGCTTACACAAAAATGGACGCGGTTAATTTGCGATCAATTTTATGGGGATGAGGAGATTCATGGCTATGGATACGGTCAGGATGAAGATCAAGGACAATTAGGAGCATGGTATGTAATGTCGTCTATAGGTTTGTTTGATGTCAAAGGATTGACGGAAAAAGAACCGTCCTTTCAGTTTGGAAGTCCTGTTTTTGATAAGGTGAGTATCAAAGTTGATAATGCAACGGGAAAACGTTTGCAAATTTTAAGGAAAGGAAATGCGATTTCAGATTATTACATACAATCAGTAAAGTGGGATAATAAACCCTACAAAAAACTAGAGATTCCCTATAAAGATTTGATAAAAGGAGGTTTGTTAGAGTTTGAGATGGATGCGAATCCAAATTACAATGTAACGAACTAAACCGAGATGCCTAAAAACAAAAAATGCTCACCATAACAGTGAGCATTTTTTACGTCTAACCAAATTTAGATCATTTCTCCTAATACAGGCTTTTTACTGGCCCTAATAGTTGAAGTATTGTAACCTGAGAACTTTTTCATGTAATGCTTAATGGTAGTACCATTGGCATCTTCAAATGCATAAGTTCCTCCAGTTCTCAGGAATTTTTTTACGTTTCCGGCTCCTGCTAAATGGGCTGCTGCCAGAATACCAGATTCTGTGATATGAACACCATTCATGCGTTTACCTACGCTTCGTTTAATATCTCTTCTTAAAATCCATTTGTTCAACGAACACAAGGCTATAAAAGCATCTTCTTGTAACGCTGGGGTATTTAAGAACTTCGTTGTATCGTATATTTTAAATCGTTTTAAAGTAGATTTTCCAAATTGATACTTTCCTAAGTATCCCAATCTATTTACAACCGAATATCTTCCTTGTGATTCTTTAAAAGCTACCGCTTCTTTAAATCCTACAAAAGAATTTCCTGCAAATGGTATTTGAGAAACTTCTTCTTCTTGTTCACTGTGTTCCATTGCTAAAACAGTACTTACGGTGTCTTCGTTATAAGTAACAGTATAAATGGATTTGTTTTCATCTTTCGTAAGTGCTAAGAACGAAAATAGTAATGTCACAATAATTGTATACAGTATATGTTTTTTCATCATTTCCAGGGTTTTAGGTTAATAGTTCCCTTTAAATTTTGGCGGTGCAAAGATATACAATTTTTTCAACTGAACAAGCGTTCATTGAATTTTAATGTTTGTTTATTTTTTTTAGGCTAAAGATTTAGATTGTAGTAGATTATCTGTGAACCCCCTGTTTGTTTAGCCATTGCTGATATTTCGCTGCATTTCTGTTATGCTGCGACAACGTTTTCGCAAAAACATGTTTTCCCGGTGTATTAATATTCGCACACATATAAAAATAATCGTGTTTTGAAGGATTTAATACGGCGTCTATTGATGAGATATCAGGCATGCCAATAGGACCCGGAGGTAAACCTGTAGTTTTGTAAGTATTATAAGGAGAGTCTATTTGTAAGTCCTTTAATAGCACGCGTTTAATAACGGTTTTTTGTCCTTTGAGTTCTTTGATCGAAAAAATGACTGTCGGATCTGCTTGTAATGGCCAGTTGTTATTAAGTCTATTCAAATACAATTGAGCCACTTCTGGGCGTTCTACAACGGCTGCTGTTTCTTTCTGAACAATAGCTGCCAACGTACTTACTTCAAGAGGAGACAAGCCTTGTTTTTTTGCTTTTTCTTTTCGCTTGCTATTCCAAAAGCGACGATACTCTGTGAGCATACGTTGTTTAAACTTGCTTGCTGAGGTGTTCCAGTAAAATTCATAAGAATTTGGAATATACATTGCAATTGCAGTTTGTGAGCTGAAATTATTTTTAGCTAAAAAATTGGGTTCTTTAAGTTCTGTAAGAATACTTAAAGAATCTGCTTCTATCTGCTCGGCGATTCTTCCTGCTAATTTTTCTAAGGTATCTTGATTGTTAAAAGAGAGTTTTAAAGGATCTTGTTTTCCACTTCTCAATAAGTTAATCAAGTCATTGTTATTCATTCCTTTTTTGATGAAATAACGTCCTGGTTTTATTTTAGAAGGATAATTTTTCTTTTGGGCCACCCAATTTAAGGGCTTAACGCGTTTTACAAATGGTCGTAAGACGTTTTGTACTTCTTTATAATCTGCGGTAGTAGCAATGTATAAATATCCCTCTTTTACCGTATTTGGCTTGTATATTTTACTGTAAAAACCATACACTAAAAATGATGCAATTATTAATAGTAATAGGCTTAGTAATGCAATGAGTTTCTTTTTATTCATGAGAGTTGATCAACTGAAATAATAATTCGTCTTTATAAGTAGAGTTTGAAAGGATCCAATCTTTTTTGCATCCTATTTGTGTAAAGGACAATGTAGAGAAAAGTTGAATGCTTCGGGTATTGTCCGAGGTGATGTTTGCATACAATTGATGCAGTTGTAGTGTATTAAAACTATATTTTATAATTAGTTTAAGGGCTTCTTTGGCGTAACCTTTTCCTTCAAAATTAGGTAGGATAAGAATGCCAATACCAGCTCGGTGATGGTCTGGGTTAAAATCAAACAAATCAATCATACCTACAGCTTGTTTGTTTACTTCTATTACAAAACGCTGTTGTAGCGCTTCATAAATAGACTGCCCTGCATTGGCAATGTATTGTTTGAGTACAAATTTGGAAAAAGGAGCTGTGGTACCACTTACTTCCCAAAAATCTTCATTATTTTCTGTCTCAAACAAAAAATCAAGATCTTCCGGTTCTAAAGCGCGTAATACGATGTTATTTCCTTTTAAAAATGCCATTAGTAATTGATTTTTCCTTGAAAGCTGTTGACGGCCGGACCTGTTAGAAAAACATTTGTATAGCTATCATCTTCTATAGTGAATGAAACATTTAATAATCCCCCCTCAACTTGTAAGTCGATAGAGTTAGACATTGTTTTTTCTAAACTATGTGCTACAAGGGCTACAGCTGTGACACCTGTTCCACAAGCTAATGTCTCGTCTTCTACGCCGCGTTCATAGGTACGAACTCTAAAGTGAGCGTCTCCTGTTTGCGTTACAAAATTAATATTCGAACCTTCATTAAGATATAACTCTCCATAGCGGATAGCTGCACCTGCTTCTTTTACGTTTACAAGGGATACATCCTCACAAAATTGGACATGGTGTGGAGATCCTGTATCTAAAAAGCTATAACCTTCAAAATGAGTAAATAGATTTATATCTCCCATTTGTAAACTTACAATCCCTTCTTTTATTGAAGCGTTATGTAGGCCATCAGCTGCGTCAAAAGTGGTTTTTTCATCAATGATACCAAGCTTTTTTGCAAAGGCCACGGTACATCTCCCTCCGTTACCACACATACTTCCTAGTGCGCCATCTGCGTTGAAATACACCATTTTAAAATCGCTAATATCAGAGTTTTCTAACAAAATTAATCCGTCAGCACCAACACCGAATCTACGATCACATAGTTTATTTATTATTTTTTTATTATCTTTAGGAAAACCCATTGATCTATTATCGACCATTACGAAGTCATTTCCCGTACCCTGATATTTGTAAAATTCTAGTTCCATTAGCGCAAATGTACTAAAATTAGAAATAATTTTAGGCCTCTATGAGCGTGGTATTTTATCAATTGTTAAAATCCGTTAAGAATTAGTTAACTGTAGTTAAAGATATTTTTTGAAATAATTTTTAAGCTACTTTCGAGTTATAAACTAATAAGTTATAAATCCCTAAAACGAAAATATTATGAAGAAAATTGGAGAAATGTTGTTGATTTCAATATTGGGTGGTGCCCTTACCTTAGGGGCGTATGTTACTTTTGTAGATACGGACACGACGTTAGAAAATACGGTGAATCAGCCAGCGCATCAGCCGGCAATGATGCCTGCAAATTATACACCTACGAATACCAAGGTGGCATCGTTTGAAAATACGGACTTTACGCATGCAGCAGCCCAAACATTAAATGCTGTGGTACATGTTAAAAACACAGCGGTTAGATCTATGGTGGATCCTTTTACTGAGTATTTTCACGGTCAGTCTCACAATTTTAAAAAGAGAGCGCAAATAGGTACGGGAAGTGGAGTTATTATATCTTCTGATGGGTATATTATTACCAATAATCATGTGATTGATAATGCTACTGAAATTGAGATCACCATGGATAATAAAAAGACCTATAAGGCGGAGTTGATAGGGACGGATGTTAAAAATGATATTGCTTTAGTAAAAATACAAGGAGATGATTTTCCATATGTAACCTTTGGAAATTCAGATGATGTAAAAGTAGGGGAATGGGTGTTAGCTGTTGGAAATCCTTATAATCTTACTTCAACCGTTACGGCGGGAATT
>Ga0105359_10004400_pt1 | contig 11251 bp, 9 predicted proteins | sample GOMGulsemesocosm_6_FD_83659 | JGI IMG/M metagenome (GOLD analysis project Ga0105359, IMG submission 83659) | Methane-oxidizing microbial communities from mesocosms in the Gulf of Mexico - GOM8C Gulf of Mexico | ecosystem: Environmental > Aquatic > Marine > Cold seeps | place: Gulf of Mexico... | reverse complement strand
CGAGATATAAAGAGCCTAATAGGCTTTATTAGACCGTGCGCCCAAAGGTCTCTAGCGGTATTTTAATTGCTAAAGTTAGACAGTATTAACTGGCACAAAGAGCAAGTGCTATAGATGGTGGCAAAAAATATTGCCAGCGTGTTATCTTAAAACTAGGGATGCATATTTAGAGATAGTTGTTCATTCTCAAGTACTTATATTAAAGAAGAATATTCAGCCCTTGTCCGATTGAAAAATCACTTTGATGTGAATAATATGCAGGGGTAAGTCACTCAGCCAATACCCTATATTTATGTTTCAGCTTGGTTAGGTCTCCTCGCATTAAAACATTTTCAAAAGTGCTTTTAATATCATCAACACTCAATCGAAGTTTACTTTTTTTGGAAATTTGTAGCCACGGAGTTCGTTGAGATACGTAGAGAGGTTGATTGAATATATTGACCATACCCATTGAATCAGCAGCACTCAATATGGGTTCCATTGGCCCAATAATGGCATCAACGCGTCCCCTCACTAACATTTTGATACCTTGTCTAAAATCATTCGTTCGGTGCTTATTTATCTTACTATTGGTATCTATAGCTTCACTAAATCTAGCTCCTCGTAAATAAGCGATTGTTTTCCCTTCAAGATCACTAATAGACTCGAAACGATTACCTTTAAGGCCTATTACAATATTATGCAAACTTGGCAATGGCGCTATATAGATAACATGCTCTTTTAACTCCTTATATTTAAACATAATTGTCAAATCTGTTTTGCCATTTTTTAACTCGCTAATTATCCTCGCGTAAGGGTAAATTAAGTGTTGAGAATTAAGCTTTGATTCCGTAATTAGAATATTGGCTAAATCATAATATATACCAGAACGCTTTTTATTATTTTCAATTCCATAAGGCGCAACCGCAATGGTTCGAATTTGGATAGTATTGTCAACCTCTACTTGAGCAATCAGTTTCTCACAAAAAAATAAAATGTTGAGCCCTATGATAATCTTATAAGCGACCTCTAAATTCATCATTCTAATCCCATATTTAAATCCGCTGCCTTTTGAATAACCAGAGTGTCGAAGCTTACTATAACTCATTCTTTCGATGTCGTTGCTTATTACTTATTGAACTTGAAGCAAACGAGTAATAACGAGAGCGCCCTTGATGACATCATTAGTCGAGCCTTATTGAACAGTTTGAGTAGTCTGAAGGGTAAGTAGCACGGATGGTGGTGCATAATCCACTCAGTCAGCAATCTATAAGGTTACTTGAAACAAGCAAAGCCTGTATTTGTTCTCACCCTTTTTGAGCGATCCCCCTCCTTCACTCTATCTCCGGGCATTGGGGCACAAAGGGTGATAATACCCCGAGTAATATAGGATATTAAAAAACAGTGGCCACCTAATAACTGTACAGTTATATGTTTATTTTAAACTTATAATCTAACGACTATGCTCGCGAGTTCTTGAGATAGCACAGCCACTTCTTTACTGTCAGCAGAGGTAAGTTCCACTCCGCTTGAGGTCTGATCAGCCGACTAGTGAATATTAGGATATTGTTGTTAATTTCATCCGGAGCTGCATTTTGTTGCTCCGCAGCCGCCGCTATATGAGAATTATCTCTAAGCGAAAAATTGTTGCTTTATTGGGCCTCGCCTCTAAAGCAGGTAATGGCTGTAATTTTTATTCATATAAACCGATAATAAAAAAACTATAACTAATATTTTAGTTCTTTTAATTTGAAATCATTTTCATCTGTTGTTATTGGCAGTTCAATTGTAAAACAAGTACCAACGTTTACTTCACTTTGTACATTGATCCCTCCCCCATGCTCTTCTATGATGCTATAGGAGATGGATAAGCCTAGACCTGTACCTATCCCGACTTCTTTAGTGGTATAAAAAGGATCAAATATTTTTGATAATTTATCAGACTCAATACCTTGACCATCATCTTCAATTTTAACAATGATCTTTTTATCGAGAACTTGACTGGAAATACAAATACAGCCTTTGTCTTCAATTGCCTGAGAAGCATTGATTAAAAGGTTCATTATCACCTGATTAATTTTCCCGACCTCGAGTAAGGTCAGTGGCAATGGCTGCAAATTTTTCTTCACTTCACAGTGATACTTCAATTCATTATTGACCATTTTTAGCGTACTTATGATGCACTGATTTAAATCATGAAGGTCAAAATTATCACTTTTATCTATATGCGAAAATTCTTTTAAACCTCTGACAATTTCTTTGACTCGCATACTTCCATCGAGTGTATCTTTGAGTAAGCCGTCAACATCACCTTCGATAAACGCCATATCAAATTCATTCTCTTTATCTGCAATCTTCCTAATTATCAGCACTTTTTTGTCATTGTCAGTTTCGTGCAAAAGTAATCTGTAATGCTTTAATAACCACTGATAGCATTCGAGGTATTCTCTTAAAGTGCCTAGATTACTTATAACAAAGCTCATTGGATTATTTACTTCATGAGCGACACCTGCCGCTAGCAGCCCTAAAGAAGCCATTTTCTCAGATTGTAACAACTGTATTTGTGCGGTTTTAATTGCCTGATTTGCCTCTGTTAGCTGCTGATTACGGGCCTGTAACTGAGCCGTTCTTCTGGCTACTCGGCTTTCGAGGGATTGATTAAGATCTTTTAACTCCTCATCAGCTCTGTCTCGCCTTTCACTGGCTATACGTAAATTGTTCGCCATAGAGTTAAATGACTGAGCAACATCAGCTATTTCATCGTGTCCACTTATTGGTACGACTACGTTTAAATCGCCTATAGATATTGATTTTGCTGCTTTCGTTAAAACTTTCAATTGACCGGTTAAATAACTCCCTAGTAATAAAGAAAAAAGAGCAACCAACCCCATTTCTATTAGCCCTATAATGGCGCTACGTTGTTTAGCTTCGTTAATAGTTTCAATAATAGGTGCGATATCCAAGCCCAATTCAACTCTACCGTAGACAACTCCCGCTTCACTGATGTGTGCAAAAGTATCGTAAATTCCATCTGTGACATCCTGAACCTTAATATCTGCCACGAACGCCCTATTTAGAGCCGCCTGATCACCTCCTCTAGCAAACAATTGGCCTTGCGGACCCAGCACTCTTGCATATTTTAGATCGGGATTTTTCATTACTTCACTGACAAACGCTTCCAAGGAAGCTAAGTCATAGGAGAGAACACCATCTTTGGTCGTCGTAGCGAATAAAGTAGCGGTGGTTGAGGCCCGTTTAACTAATGCATCATAGTTCGTTGACTTTAGGTAATCTAAAGTCATCGAAATTAAAATCAATAGCAAAATGGCTTCGATAAGCGCAATACCTAGAATTGTTTTTAATCTAAATGACACTGTTTTAAATCATCCTTTCAATGTTTAAGGCTGTTTTAACATATGTTCAAGCAGTTTAATTTTTAATGCTCGAACATCATCCCAGTCACTATTTTTAGCGGCTCCTAAGTTCTTAAACTTGACACTTTCAAGAAACTTTTTACCTTCAGCTGTATCTTTCAAACTCAGTATCGCATGTTGTATTTTATTAGCCGTTTCAGAATCTATTTTTGGGTGTACAGCTATTGCATGTGGCGTATACCCAGGAGTTGTCCATAGTATTTTTAGTTTTTCCCTGGTTGATTGCTTTATATTATTGAATGTACGCATTACCCCGCCACCTGCTATGAAAAAGCCATTAGCCACGCCTAGGTATACTGAGTCATGTGATGAGACATATTTAGGTGTAATCTCTATTCCTAAGTCACGCATTTTCGCCCTAGGCAGTACACTCGCAGCGAAGGCAGCAGGTGCCGGAAATGCAAGTTCAGAATCATTCAAATCAGTCAATTGCTTTACAGAGCTATGTTTAGCAACAACAACAATTCCCTTGATTCTTTTATTTTGTTCTTTTGCAATGGCTTGATAGCCAGGTATTTGGTTAAAGACGGTAAAATGATAAGGATTCATGTAAGCAATATCGTACTCACCCTCAAGCAATCTTTTTTCAAATGTCGGTATATCTTTTGCCGTACTAAAAATAATATTGAGCCCTGTTCTAGCGCTTAAATATTGACTGATTGGCGTCCATAATTTCGCTAAGACTTTAGCAGATTGTTGCGGAACTACTCCCAACTTATAGGTTTTTGCAAAGCTATGCTTACTATCAGATTTTTCATCTTGTGTTGTCTGAGTGGCAAAAGCTGTAGAGCTTAGCATGCTAAGCCACCAGCAAAAGGCAGCAATACGTTTAATTTTCATAAATATCTCCACAATTAAAACAAAAGAAAACTCTATTAATAACAACTAGTATAGCAATTAAATTAATGGATATTATATTCAAGAAACGACAGGTAATCATTCATTTCTCTAATCAAATCTATCTTAGAACTCAGCCAATGTTTTGACTAGGCCGTTATTTGTTGATCCTCTTTCAATGATTTCAGTATTAATTTTAACCCTTCTCCTAATTCTATCTGGTGCTGTACTGCGTATCGATTTACGATCCTACTTGGGTCTCCTAGCGAAGATGCTATATCACCAGAACGTGCAGGTTTGTATTCAATTTTAAGAGCAGAGCCTGATACTACTGATAACGTTTTTGCCAACTGGCTTATTGAAGTAGATAGCCCTGTACAGACGTTGTAAACAGAAGATTCTCCACTTTGGTTTTCCATTGCTTGGATTAAATAATCAACCACATCTGAAACGTAGATAAAATCTCGTGTTTGATCGCCCTTACCGTAGATAATTAAAGGCTCGCCCTTAAGCGCCCTATCCAAAAATTGAGAAATAACACCCGAATATGGAGAATCAGGATTTTGCCTGGGCCCGTAGACATTAAAGAAACGTAGACCTACAGTTGAAACGCCATGAGACAACCACGCGACTCTGGCATGATGTTCACTTCCTAGCTTATCTGCACCATAAGCACTAATCGGCCTTGCTGCTGTATTCTCACCTAGTGGAAGCGATGCGTTATCCCCGTAAATCGCGGCAGATGATGCAAATACTATAGGAACAGTATTAGGCATACTGCGTGAGGCATCGAAGATGTTTACTGTCGCTTGTTGATTAATTTTGTGTGCCCCCACCCAATCATTCATTGAACGCTCCACCGATGCCACCGCTGCTAAATGGAAGCAGCCATCCACTCCCTTAATTGCTTTTTTTACTATAGCTGGATTTACCACATCACCTATTATTAGTTCTACACCTTCGGGTAAATAATCTGTCGTGCCCGTTGAAAGGTCATCGAGTATGCGCACACTATGACCTCGCTTAGTTAGTGCATCACATAAATGTGATCCTATGAATCCACAACCACCAGTTACTAAGTATCTCATTATCTTCTCCTTGAGTTTCAACAATTGAGATATAACAAGCAAAACACTAGCCAACAATTAAACCACCAATTTTCAGCAAGTTAAGTAAACAATCCGCATTAAAAACACAGCATGCCTCGCAAATTGAGAATCTTTTAGTCAAATTAAGAATTATCTTTGGCTGAATGAAGTGTTTTTGAACTCCTTAATAATAAAGCTTGATAGCTCTATCAGTGCTACACATAACGATTTGATTTTAGGAAACTATTATTAATTGGCAGACATATTGCTTCTTCTTTTATGAATATTTAGGAGAACTGCAATGTTATTTAACAAAGGGACAATTTTTCAGTTATTAGATAGCCGGTCGGCTGGGGGCATTGAAACCCATGTGTTTAATCTTTCTTACTGGTTGGTACAACGAGGCTATAAATGTGAAATCCTATTTCTCCACGATTACGGTCCGCACCCGCTTAAAGAGCAATTAAATAAAGCGGGCATTGCTTGGAGAGCATTAGAGGGTATACCTCAGCTATATTGTTTATTAAAGAATACCGAATGCCTATTGGCAACCCACGGGTACAAGTGCGGTATTATTGGCCGTATTTTAGCTAAGCTGAATAATATAGCCGTGGTCTCAACCTATCACTCAGGAGATAGAGGGAAAGGTAAATTGCGTTGTTACAGTGCGTTAGACGAATGTAGTGCTCGTTTAGCTGATAGTGTTATTTGTGTAAGCTCTGAAATTGCAGCGCGTTTACCTGTTGCCTCAAACCTAATACCTAACTTTGTTGAAGTGCCCTCATTCAAACATTCTAAAGGAAAAAAAATAGCCTTTGTTGGACGAGTTTCGATAGAAAAAGGGCCGGATACTTTCGCCAAAGTTTGTGCTACATACAGTGATATTGCTCCTGTTTGCGTATACGGTGAAGGCCCCATGCTCAAGTCACTCAGTAGCTCATACCCGACAATCAAGTGGTATGGACGTGTAGATATGCAACAACATTGGAAAGAGATTGGTTTGCTCTGCATCACCAGCCGAAGTGAGGGACTACCTTTGGTCGCTTTAGAAGCGTTGGCACTCGGTATCCCTGTAGTCAGTTACGCAATTGGCGGGTTACCGCATCTGATTGAGCATAAGCGCAACGGTTGGCTGATTACTCCTGGTGAGATAAAGCAATTCTCTAGTGCAATTGAGCAATGGTTAGCGCTTGGGGATGATGAAAAGCAAAGCATGTCTGTATTTGCTCACCAACATATCAAAAAGACCTATAGTAGTGACATTGTAGGGCCGCAAATATTGTCATCATATCGGCGGGCATTACACTGCTATTCCCAATAATTCATGGTCTTAGGAGTATGTATGACACTGCACTTATTTCCACTGCTGACACTATCTGCAGCAGCAAATGCACTACTACCAGCAGCGCTCACATCTATCGAGCAGGACACTTTTATCAATGCACTGCTATCAGGGTTTGGACAAAGTTTTGTGATTTGGTTTAGCTTGGTTGTCAGTGCCATACTTTGGAAAAGATCCACTGTAAGAGCATTTACCAATAGCCGCACGACTTATACCTTCGCTTTGTTACTCAGCCTTGCCTTGCTTATCCCGCTTGCGACTATTAATTGGCTTATCTGTGCAAGTTGCGCCCTCATCTGGCTTAGACAGTATCGGGATGACCCGTTTGCGCGAGCTTCAGCTCTACTCATATTGGCTATTGCCATTCGCGACCCAACCACCAAATTATGTTTAACTTTATTTGCTAATCAAATACTGAGTTTCGACACTTGGCTCACTTTTCTCTCTCTTTCATTTTTTTACGGAACCAGTTTTAGTATGCAGGGTAATCTTATCAGCCAAGCTGATAGTTATGATTTATTAATCCTTACAGGTTGCTCTTCATTCGTTAACTTATCGTTAGTTCTTTTACTTTGGCTGGCACTCAGTTTGCGATACAAACCCAATCTCTCTAGGGTTGATATGGCAATTGCCGCCATGCTGTGTGTCGGTGTTTTGGCGTTAAATACTTTTCGACTGACATTAATGGCAATCGATCAACATTGGTATCAATTATTTCATGATGGTAACGGTGCTCTTGTCATTGAGTTAACGATATTTTTCTTAGCTTTACTTCCTATTATCTGGAGAAAGCACTATGCATACAAAATACCTAGCTCTAATAATACTCATGCCAGCACTATTTTTGGCACCTCCAATCAAGTTGATAAAACACCAGATAAACGAGCCAATTGTGACAAAATATAATGTAGACAAAGAGTTCAAAGAGTTTACTCAATTAGGGAGCTTTGCTGCTGCTAACCAAGGTCCCTATCACGTTACCGGCTATCGGCATAATCATTGTGATGGAACAATTGCACTAATGACTTTGCACCGAAACGCTGAAGGAGCAGCCATACTCAATCGGCTAATAGGAGATCGTAACATACGAACGGGAGTGATTTTAGAAGGATTAATTTACCCCCATTTTCCACAAATGACCTACACCTTTATGCAAATCAAGCATCAGTTTAAAAAATTAATCCGAAACTCTGTCTATACACAATTTCCGGTGCTTGCCTTTGCTGAAAGTGGAAGCTGTAAACTGGCTGAGAAAATAGTGACGCAGGTATTTTAAAAAAGGCAAAGAAATAGCACTCTATAGTAAATTATTTCATTAAAACAGTAAGATAAAGGAGGACTTATGCTTTTGAAATTAATTAGACAAAGCATGATTAGTATCATATCCCTCAGTGTGTTTACCCCAGTATTTGCTGCGGATGATGCGACTGATACTCTCGTCAATATTGATCTATCATCAGGTCTACTCTCTGAAATACAAGAGGCATTGCCAGAGAGTACTGTGGTAAATCAAAGTTTCCTAAACCCTAGCTATAACCCTAATATTCAATTGCAAAATGATGCCCATATAGGAATTACTTTTCTCGATGAAGGCGCCGGTTATCGTAATTCACTTGGCTATTTTACCTTTTCTAACGATTCTTTTAGCGGCTATAGCTTTGGTGATCTCGATAATGATGATTCTGGGCACGTTGGGATCAGTGAGTTAAGTTCCCTAAGTTCGGTTAACACTGGGATGGTGTTCAATAATGCCTCTAAAGCGGGAGCCGGAGGAACCTTGCAAGCAGGTGATACAGTCGCTCTTGGCGGCGCTACTATAACCAACATTCAAGATACAGAGTTTGACATGACCGGAGGTGAAATTTTCACAGAGGGAACCAACGTAGGTTTCTTCCTATTGCAGAATGCCTGGGATGGAAGTCAAGTAAAAGGCTGGGATTACGATATTCCTGACCCTCTAGCCTTCTATTCCGTTGATTTTCTAAATCCCGAAAACAATGCTAGTGCAACATTAGGAAATGCAGATGAAGATGCCAGACATGTAGCCATGATGACAACATCTGGAGACAATGAGGTGATTCTCGGTTTTGAGGACCTAGTGAGGCCTGGAGGAGACAACGATTTCAATGACGCTGTTTTTAGAATTAGAACCGACCCCGTTTCAGCTCTATTTGCCGAGGTTCCTAGTACCGAAGAAGTCATTAGCTTACAGGCAGCCCCTATAAATGCTCTAGGGAAAAGTTATTTGACGGCGATAATGTTTATGTTGGGGGTTTTCATCGTTTTATTTAGGGAAACGAAGAAATTAAGCATTTAATACTGTTAATTCAATAGGGGCTGCGAAAGTCCCTATTATCGATACATTCTTCCATTTTTAATCCTCACAACTCTACATATAGGCTTACTTTTTCAATACACAAAAAGAATCGCATTTTAAGAAATATGCAGTATTTTTCCTGTCAACTTTACTTACCTCCCCTTCTCTCTATCTATGCCATTGTTATTATTGTTATTTATTTTATTTTTTAGTTGGCTCGATATTCGCATTATCTATTGAGTAAATAATTCATGAGAGGGTTTATCATGTTTAGTAAATTATCACAGCTACCTCCCCCGCTACAGCAAAGTTTAATTTATGCCTCTGCGATAATTATTTCAAAAGGACTGGCACTTATTATGGTACCGGTAGCCACGCATTATTTAACACCAGCAGATTACGGTAGGTTAGACGTATTACAGACTCTAGCGGACTTGCTCAGTATTGTTATCGGAATGGGATTGGCCGAAACACTGTTTCGTTTTGCTGGTACTGAAACAGATGAAAACGAAAGAAAAAAAGTCTGCGCTAATATTTTTTCTATGACTTTGGTGTTGGGTTTGTTTGCATTGCTAATAGGACAAATATTTGCGGTTAAAATTGCTGGCTGGTTACCAGGAAATATTGCGACAATTGAAGCAAGACTTATCCTTGCTAGCCTCGCATTGGTCGGCACTATCATTGTTCCCTTAGCCTGGCTGCGCATGCAAGACAACGCATGGCTATATCTATTGGGCAGTGCGGGCCGCGTTATGCTGCAAGTCACTATTGCAATTCCAATGCTCATGCTTGGATTTGGCGTTTTGGGTGTGCTGTGCGCCACTTTTATATCCGCGATAGCATTGTGTTGCTACCTAAGTTGGGCACAGTTTAAAGATACAGGAATACGCTTTGATTTCGCTCGCTTTAAAGCGTATTCAGCCTATGGTGGGCCATTAGTATTTGTCGGTATGGCGGGTTTTATTTTAGGTAGCTTCGATCGCTGGATTCTAGCTGACGTGGCGGGTACAACGGAAATGGCTCAATATGCTCTCGCTACTAAGTTTGGCCTAATCACTGCTGTTTTGATTCAACCTTTTGATTTGTGGTGGCACGCCAAACGCTTTAGTTGCCTACAAGCGAAAAATGGACGCCAGCTCTGTGCTGATTACGCCTGCGCTGGTATTACAATTGCACTGTTTTCTTCATTATTTGTCGCAGCCACAGGTCCAACGTTAGTACGTTTTCTCACACCTGAAACTTACCATCATTCTATTGTGTTTATTCCCTGGCTCACACTACTTGCTGCGCTTCATAATGCGACAGCTACGATGGCATTCGGAGCCATGAATAAAGAACATACTTTAGGACCTGCAATGATAGACGGTAGTGCGGCAGCCATGGCTTTGCTTTGCTATTTTATTCTAATACCAAATTATCATGCTTGGGGGGCTATTACAGCAACCAGTATTGCGCTGAGCTACCGGTTTATCTTTACCTACAAAGTCAGTCAGCAGGCACTCCTACTGCCTTACCCATTAATTAAACTCACTATTGTAGCTATTCTGGCTGTCATCATTTTAATAGTAATGCCAAATGATAGATTAACTATAGTTGGCTTTATTGTCCGTGCCGGTTTGTTAATGACTTTCCTATTAACGGCTATTTTATTAGGGCTTATTCCGTTCATTAGAAAGTTTGCAAAGATTAACAGTCTGAGGGGAAGCAAATGAAAGCTCTGCGATTATTAAAGCGATGGCAGCAGGCTTTAGTCGCTATTATCATCAGCTTATTATTGACAGTTTTCTGGTTGCATATGCCTCAACCATCGATAGCTGTAGTCGCCTTACTGCCATTGTTACTGGTGATCAGTTTACAGATCCCTTTTTTACTTTGTTTAGCCTTTATTGCCTTTTCTTTTTTTCGCTTACATGAAGCTTTTCCAATTCTCTACCCTTTGCATATTCCACAATTACTTGCGGTTGCCACTTTGGGATCTCTATTAATTAACTTATCGATTAAACGCATCAAAATTTTCTGGACGAGAGAGCTAGCATTGTTCAGTTTTTTCTTTGTGCTGGTCACCATCGGTGCATTGCTAGCAACAAATACTGAAGCTTCAATGAAGTCATTTACCCAGAGCTATATTAAAATTTCAGCCATGGTATTCGCCATCAGCTGGCTATTGTGTCGGGAGTCTCAATTTCGTCTCCTCATTGCCACTATGGCAGGCTGCGGTATTTGCATTGCACTGGTTGCGCTATTTAATAAAGCT
>Ga0105359_10004398_pt1 | contig 11251 bp, 7 predicted proteins | sample GOMGulsemesocosm_6_FD_83659 | JGI IMG/M metagenome (GOLD analysis project Ga0105359, IMG submission 83659) | Methane-oxidizing microbial communities from mesocosms in the Gulf of Mexico - GOM8C Gulf of Mexico | ecosystem: Environmental > Aquatic > Marine > Cold seeps | place: Gulf of Mexico... | reverse complement strand
GTGAACGCCTCAACTACCAAATAGACAATCAAATAGATGAAGTGCTTTCATTGCCCCCTTTTTTGATTCAACCGCTAGTTGAAAATGCCATTCAACATGGCATAGAGCCGAGTAATAAGGGTGGAGATATAGTTATTAGCTATGCTATAAAAGCGCAAGCCTTGGTTATTGAGATCACTGATTCTGGTTTGGGGTTACAGGAAAACTGCCATACTAAGGGAAATGGCATTAGCTTGAATAATATCCAAGAGCGGCTGGTTAACCTTTTTGAAGGACAAGCAAATTTTTCAATAAGCGAAAACCAGTTAGGTGGTGCAACATCGCGCTTATCGATACCACTAGCACAGCTTAATAAATTGCAAGGAGAGCAACTTTAAATGGCCACTATTAACGCATCATTCACTGCAATAATTGCAGATGATGAACCCCTATTACGCTTCCACCTAAAACAGATGTTAGATGAACTCTGCTTTGATATCGAGGTGGTGGCGCAGTGCGCAAATGGTGTAGAAGCACTTGCCGCTATTGAGGAGTTACAACCCGACTTTGCTTTTTTAGATATTAAAATGCCAGAATTAGATGGCATGTCGGTTGCCAAAAAATTACTAAAAGTAGAAACGCCACCTCTCGTTGCATTTATCACCGCTTATGATGAATATGCTATTAAAGCCTTTGAAACTAATGCAATTGATTACCTATTAAAACCGATCAGTGAAGAGCGCTTACTGAAAACCTGTGAAAAATTAAAACAACGTAAGCAAATACCACAAACAAAGAGTGCCCCTTCCGAGAACAGCATGCTTGCAGATCTCTTAAACCAAGTTCAACAGCTCTCCCAACCCGCGACTCCCGATTATTTAACTTGGATAAAAGCGTATAAGGGGGATGACCTACATCTAATTTCGGTTAACGATGTGCTCTATTTCAAGGCGGAAGATAAATATATATCGGTATTTGCGCAGTCCCAAGAGCAGATAGTTGAGTATATCATTCGTAGTTCCTTAAAAGAGATCCAACAAAAAGTAGACTCTGAACTGTTTTGGCAGATCCACCGCTCCTCTATTGTTAATGTCAGCAAAATAGATAAGGTGAAAAAAGACCTGCTTGGGCATATGAAAGTACATATTGGTCAGCAAAAATTAGCTGTGAGTAGAAATGCGCAGGGATTGTTTAAGGGCATGTAAAAACAGTATTACATTCTTTTTTGCCGAAATGCTAAACACCCCATAAAATCACCTTTTAATCACATACAAAGAATAAACAACTATTTACATTAATGGTGCAATAACCATAATAGCGCGCATGCTTAAATTACTTATCTTCATTACTCTGCTTTTCATAGCCATAAAAGTATCCGCTAACGAAAAACAGCTCATTGGTCACTTCTTTGCTTGGAATGGCGAACTACAAAACGTTAACACAAATGATTTAACCCATTTGGTTTACAATCACCTTAATTTAACCGCTAACGGTGACATTGCAGTATTCGATGAACAACAAAACCAACTTCACTTTCTTCAGCTTAAAAAGTTAAAAGCACAACAAGCAAATTTGAAAGTATTAGCCAGTATAGGTGGTTGGGCACTCTCTCAACATTATCCTGCAGTAGTGGCAGACACAAAAAAATCACAGGTATTGGTTAACAATATTGGCCAGTTTGTCGCTAGCAGTGACTTTGATGGCATCAGTATTGATTGGCGCTATCCAGGCGTTAGCCGAGAAAGTACCGTTGGTGATCGTGATATGGATGGAGAGTATTTACTACGCTTAGTTAAAAATATTAAGCAAACATATCCTGATATGCCACTGATTATTACTGTATCGGTATTACCTGATGATCTTGCATATTTACCTGTCGCCCGCCTTAGCCAATATGCTGACTTTATTGAAGTACTTAGCCTAGATCTTGCAGGCCATTGGCAAAACCATACAGGTCACGCATCGCCTTTATATTCCTCAGCAAAGAACCCCTCTATCTTTACAAGCAGCGTTAACGAAGCAGTCGCTTACCTACTAAAGGCTCAAGTCCCCGCCTCCAAAATTATTATTAGCGTACCAGCATTTGCACATAGTTGGATGGGGGTGAGTAGCGATCAAAATGGATTGTTTCAAGCGTCTAAGTCTGTCCCAGCAGGAGATTACTCCTTTCCTAACCAAGCGAATACGGGCATGTATCAACAACGAAGCATCGCTAGTTTTTTCTTTAAAGAAGGTTATCAATCATATTGGGACGATCAAGCCAACGCTTCCTATCTATTTAATAATGAAAATGGCCATTTCATCACTTTTGAAAGCACCCGTTCCTTAAAAGCTAAAGTCCAATACATACATGAGAAAAACCTTGCTGGTATTAGCATTCAAAACCTAGATGCAGACACAAGCTTAACAGCGCAAGCAGCAAAATTATTAGTTGAAAAAAACAACCTATTTACATCAACGTTGAACAAGGGGCTCGATAACCAAGGTGTTTATTTAACGGTGATTAGTTTGTTGCTCATTATCATCTTACTGGTTTTGTTTTATTTACGCCTTAAACACCTAAAAAAAGTGAAGCTGACCAAAGAGCTCATTAATGTTAAACAACAACTACAACAATTAACGATCATTACTGAAAATGAACGTACAACCTTGCAACAACAGTTAGCTCAAAAACAATCACAATACAAAATGAAAACAAGCAACGAACCTATTTCAAATCAATTACAGCAGATGCTCGAGCACTTAAGCAAACAGGTTCAGCAACTCAGTAACGATCCAAACCTGTTATCCGAATTGCATAAAGTAACTAGTAATAAAAATAAGATTTTATATATTCAAGCAGAAAAAGGTTATACAGGTTTGTATCTAAAAAATGCACTTGAGCCAGAATATATTTATAGCCGTTTAAAACAATTAAAACTGTATTATAACGATGATTTTTTAATTCAAATTCACCGCTCTTACCTCGTTAGCAGTAACAAGATTGATCATATCAGTGAGCATTCTGAAGGGAAATTTAGCGTCTCTATCGGTGGAAAAGTATTACCAGTAGGAGGGAGCTATCTAGCGCGACTCCGTGAAAAATTAGGCGAAAAATTCACCTAAATACATTTAAACAAACAAAAACTTTCACGAACCTTATAAACAAACCTTAAGTTTCAACCAGTTACATAGAAAACAACAAGATTTTCATTTCACTAATTTCATTAACTTTCTACCTTATAAAATGGGCTTGCCTCTCCTATTAATACTAATAAGTATGTTTTACTCATGAAATAGCGCTTATTAGCCTATCGCTTTTTAGGTTGTTTTTATTTCATTATGACGTCGCTCAATGAGCCAACTTTATAAGAGAAATAGGAATAAAAATGAAAAAATCAATTTTAGCAACTTCGATAGCAGCAGTGGCAAGCTGTGTTTTATTGTCCCCTTTTGCCATGGCTACTCAGCCTAATAAAGGCACAAAAGTTTTTAAAGTAGACTGCGACAGCTCACCAATGGCTTTACAAAAAGCACTGTTACGTAAACCGAATAAAGACATAAAAGTGCTAATTTCGGGAAAATGTGAAGGCCCTGTTATGATCAATCGTAGCCGTGAAGTTACCTTACAAAGTGCCACTGGAGATAAAGCAGTACTAACTTCAGAGATCACTATCACTGGTAGTAAAGTGATACTTAAAAACCTTCACTTTGATACGGATAACCATAAAATAATAAACATTGAACATAACAGTACAGTGGCGATCGAAAACTTAACGAGCCAATTTCATTATGGTTTAGCTGAACAAAAACCCCATATACAAGTGTTAGGTAATAGTAGCTTGATGGTTAGCAAACAAAGAGCAATGGACTTTAGAGTGAGAGGCAGTTCCTATGCTCAATTCAACAAAGGCAATCAACTGCTTTCATTGATCATCAGTGATACATCTTCTGTATTGGCTAAAGCTGCCAGTGAGTTTGAAAAGATTGATCTTTGGGGCAATGCGCATCTAGAAACTAATGACTCCGTCTCTATTACAGCCCTGTCTTTATTCGGACAGTCATCAGCGGAAATATTATCAGGTCAAGTAAGTAGTTTAACGCTGGGAGGGCGCACTATGTTTGCCGCTTATCAAAATTCGACATTGACTGGACCTTACACTTTTTACACCAACAACTATATTTTTGAAATTGTGGAATCTAGCTTAAATAACTGGACCAGCCAAACTCATCCAAATGCATTAATTATTGGATCTAACGCTCATGTGAATGGAAATACTTATGAGGGCTGGAGCTGGTCAGGCCAAGATGGGAGTGAGTAGTCTGAATAAGCGTCATAGGTAGTTAGTGATAATATGCTAGAACGACTCACATAACTTTACAGATGGAAAAACACTATAATTAGTTTAAAAGTCCCATATCATCTACCGATAGGGACTTTATTTACCATTACTTAATCATGAGTGTTCGATTAAACCGGGCAGTTTACTTCACTCCAAAACCATGATGTTGCTTTTGGTGCTTCCCAGCTTCCTGGATTGTTTTTAGCTTCAAAGCAAGTGCCTTTATAAGAGACGATATCGCCGTTACTTACCTTTGTTTTACCCAACACAAATTCAATCACTGTAGGCTCTGTTACAGGTGGCTCAATAACTGGACACTCTTCCTTAGTGGCTGCTGTTGAACCATCTTCACATACAACTGGTGGCACAATTATTGGACACTCTTCCTTAGTGGCTGCTGTTGAGCCATCTTCACATACAACTGGTGGCACAATAACTGGACACTCTTCTTCAGTAGCAGCTGTAGATCCATCTTCACATACAACTGGTGGCACAATAACTGGACACTCTTCTTCAGTAGCAGCTGTTGAACCATCTTCACACACAACAGGAGGTACAATAACTGGACACTCTTCTTTAGTAGCCGCTGTTGATCCATCTTCACACACAACAGGAGGTACAATAACTGGACACTCCTCTTTAGTGGCAGCTGTTGAACCATCTTCACAGATTACAGGAGGATCGATTTGACCTTTTAATGGATGACCTAGTGCAACTTGCATCGCATTAGAGATATCGCCATTATCGGTATCAAACTCCCAAGCAAAAAGGCCACCTAGGTTTTCTTGGAAAACTAGCTTACCTTTTTCAGCTACTGATTTTTCATCGTCATAACTGATTAAATCACCCGTTGTTGGGTTATAGATATAAGCAGCATGAGCATTATAATCATAGTGATATTCCCACTCTGGTTGATCTTTCCACTGGGCAATATTGGCATACATAATCGTACCCGGCTCAAGTTTGAATGAACCTTTTGGTTGTGCAGGCCCTGTTGCACTTGCATCCATATGATGTTGACCAGGCAAAACGTCAACACCAGTCCAACCACGACCATACATAGCAACACCAGCCACTAATTTGGTTGAGTCAACACCCTGTGCTTTAAGCAGATCAATGCCTGTTTTTAGGTTGTATTGCTGCGTGCGTGGATCATCAGTTCGGAATGTTGATGGGTAAACCGCTGTTTGGTGACCTAACTGTTGTGTATCCCAAGCACCAAAATAGTCGTAACTCATCATTAAGATGTAATCTAAGTACTGACTTGCTTTGCCAAAATCAACTTTATCGAGTTTGTCATAACCCACATTGATTGCTGATGTTAATTCGTAAGTACGGCCTGCTTTAGCACCTTCTTCGTCTAACATTTGGCGAAGTTCTTTCATCAACTTAACATAGGTATCACTGTCTTCAGGGCCACCTAAGTTTGCATTAGCAGCTGCTACACCAGGAAACTCCCAGTCAATATCAATACCATCAAAGAATGGCCAGGTTTGCAGGAACTTACGGCTTGATTCAACAAAGGTTTTACGATTGTTATCATCATTCATGAAATAGAATGGGTCAGAGAGTGTCCAACCACCAATTGAAGGAATAATCTTCAAATCAGGATAGCGCTTTTTCAGTGCCATCATCTGGGCATAGTTACCTTTGATAGGATCTGATTGCACTTGATCACCAACCGGTTTTTGCATAGCAGCCCACATATCCGGTGGCGCTAATTCAAAATCAGCTAAACCAGCACTAATCTTTTTGAATGAGGCATAACCCTCTGGGTTTTCAGAGGCAAAAGACTCATTAGGCCCTGTGATTGCAATAAAGCCATAAAATAGGTGAGTTAGATTTGAAGCAGGTAAGTTATCAATGTAATAATCCATGCCTTCAACACGATACACACTCCACTCAGCGGCGTAACCTGCCACCATTTTTCCAGAAGTATTCACATACTCTTTATTGGTCATTTTGATTGGAAAACGTGCTTCATTGACCTTCATTGCTAGTGGGTCTAAATGGTTACCTGCAGAATCGGCAATAATAATCTGTTTACTATCTGTGCTTGTTGCACAACCATCTAGATTACAAAGCTGTGAGCGAATTTCAAACTGCCCACCTTGCTCAAAAGTTAGATTTTCAGTTGCGAATTGAGATGATTGCGCTGTGATTTTACGAGAGAAAACGATGTCACCATTAACCAGTATATTAATAGTATCACCCGCTTCACCGTTCCATTTATGCCACGGAACGCTCACCGTTACTTTATCTAAAACACGTACCTCTTTATAAGCAAAACCATCTGGCACCTCAATTAACGAGTAGTTAGTTTGCATCCAACCAATTCCAGGTGTTGCAGGCACTGCTGCATGAGCAGATATGGGAAGAGTGAGGGCCAAGATTGCGCTTAATGTTTTTTTATTCAATTTGTACTCCATGTACTTTTTTATTAATTCAATATTGAAAATATCGTTCTATTTTCTATCTGCTGTCCTTCAACTCTGCTGTAACTAATTACAAATTAAAATAAGCAGTAAGTTCCTATTAGCCCTTAAACCTTGCACTGCTAATAGGTAAACAAACAGAAACGCGAATATAGTTCAAACCCCCTTAAAAATCAATACGTTAAGTGGACTAATAGCAATAAAATACAGTGCTAACGTTTTGATAAAACAGTGATATTAACAGCGAGATATTAACTAATAATGACAATCTGAGGTAAGTAACCAAGAGATTAAAGCAGGCTACAGCTGGAAAACTTAAGTCAGGAGGAATGAATATGACCTACACAGTACAACAAAGTAAACCTATCAATTAGCAACGAGATTTACTTTTAAGTTGTTGAATCAACAAACCGCTAATAATAAATATTAAACCAACAATTGTTGCCGGATAAATTGGTTCATCAACAAAAATATTTAACAGTAATAATGAAACAAACGGCGATATAAAAATTAAGTTACTAATTTTTGCTGTATTTTCTGCATAACGCAATGCCGTTAACCAAGCGACAAAGGCAAAGCCCATCTCAAATAAACCGATATAAATAGCCCCGACCCAACCTTGCCAATTTGGCATATTAAAATCACTTAATATCGGCACGGCAACAACAATCGCAGGCAACCCAAGTAAAAAACATAACAGTAATGAAACAATCGGATCAGCACTGTTTTTGGCATTTAAAATCCAGTATATAGCCCACAGCAAGGTACTTAACAATGCGAGAAAAATACCTAGAGGGCTACTGAAATCTAATGCTAATAAATCCCCCTTCGTGGCGATAATCAACACGCCGCTATAAGCGAGCAAAATAGCTATCACATCTTGCTTACGTAGTGTTTGCCCTAAAAAGAACACAGCTAGAATGCTAAGGGTGATCGCCCAGGTATAATTCAACGATTGTGCCTGTTGCGCAGGCAAAAGATCATAAGCTTGAAATAGAATAAGATAATAGAAACAGGGGTTAATCAAACCAAGCAGTAGATAATACAAGGGCCGTTTTACAAAATATGCTTTTAATAGTGATAGCTTTCCTTGCAAACAACAGATAACAAACAGCAATAAAATAGTACTAGCAGTTGAGACTAACAACATCTGTATTGGAGAGAAGTATCCTAAGGTTAACTTAAATGCACTTGCAACTGTTGACCACATGGCGACCGCTACTAGCGCATAAAAAGTCGCTTTTTTTTGATTTTTAATCATCAGTTAACCTTAAATAAACGCCAAGAATACACTCTAGCCTAAATAATGGTATAAGCTCTGCTAATACCTCACATAAAGCTGGGCTTATTTATTCCCAGCCTCACAACACATATGATCACCTTAATAATCATCTAGTTACTAAGGGTACCCTATGAAAAAATCTCTGCTTACACTTTCTATCACCACGCTATTTTCCGCGCAGGCTTTTGCTCATGGAAATGTTGATGTTTCAAAGGGCTCGCAAATCGAAGTTTATGTCGCAAATGAGAAGCATCATGACCATCACGGTGATGGAGAGGATAAAGGATACGGTATTGAAGCTGTGTTTATGAATGATCAGGGTTACTTTATTTATGCTGAAGGTGAAACAGGTGCACACCAATTTTATCAACTCGGTGGCGGTAAGTATTTTAATGTCAATGAACAACTAGGCCTGTTTGTTTATGGTGCTTATGCTCAGGGTGGTTACCTTGAGGGTAATGAGTTACGCGCAAGAGTGGGAGCAGATTATCAATTAATCCACCAGCTATCTATACACACTCGTTTGGGTTTTGATTATGGAAATAGCAAAATGCAATTACAGGATGACGACCATGAGCACTTTTCAGAGCATCATCACGACTCCAAAAACAGCCAAATTGGTCGTGCCGATATTGGTTTCAGTTATAAGCTAGGCCATGTCGCAGAGTTTTCATATAACTACGTGATACAGCAACAGTTTGAATCGCAACTAGTAGAGGATAATAAAACTAACCTGCACTACGAGGCGCGACTCACATACACAGACTTAGCTTTACAGCCCTATGTAGAATACCGCCAAACAAACAAAGCTTTTGATGAGCACCATTTTGAAGAGAGTGCAGTACAGTTTGGTGTCAATTTCCAATTCTAAATTAGCTAAAACAGCCCCCATCTACATGCAATAAATAGCCTAACCAGCTAATTAAACGAATATTCCTAAACTAAAAAGCCAATTGCATAAACTGCAATTGGCTTTTTTATTAAACCAGTAGTTAACCTCTAGATACAATTAGTTTAAGTCTTGTAGCTTAACAATCTCAGAATTTAACTTTTTCATAAAACCGGGATGTTTTACGAGATATGCTTTGCTGATATAGATACCAAAAGGCTTAGATTTTTGTACTACTTCAACATAATCTGCGACAGAATAGCCCTGTGACTTTAACGTTTGTCGAAAAACAACAGATGCTAAAAAAACAGCATCAATACGTTTTTTTTCGAGCAATAAAGCTGGAAAGGTCAAGGCTGAGTTCGCCTTTGTAGTTACATTGTAATTAAGCTCAATTAACCACCTATTGGTATTTGAGCCATGTATGGTTGCGACTCTTGCCGAAGATTTAAAGCTAGCAGATGATGGAGAAAGCTTATAACCCGGAGAGAGAAACCAGCTCCAACGATTTATTAACAGTGGTTCGCTAAACACTGCAACACTGTTTCGCTGTGCATTTTCAGAGGCAAGAAAAAAACCATCGGCTTGTCCACGTATGATCTCCTCTAAAGCACGGGCATAATTTGGTGTCGAGCGAAGCTGATAGTCAACCTCAGCCTTGTGCATGACTTGCTTAATCAACTCAATACCAATACCAGAAAAATGTCCTTCTAACTCACTGGTATAGGGAGGAAATTGTGGGATAACAAGACGTAATAAGGCGGCATTACTGACATTACTTATCGATAAACAACTGGCAAGTAACAATCCAGTGCATAGATATCTTATTATCATAATAACTTCCTAAGTGAAAAAAACTATCGTAATAAGTGTATGCACTATCAACAATATTAACCAATTATAGAGCCTCAGAGTAAACCTAAAAAATAAAAGGGGTAATGCTGGATCAAGTGTACTTATACCAAATTAATCTTTTTACTAACCCTTTGTAGATAAGTGAAATTTACAAAAAAAGAATCTAATTTTGCCCTCTATATAATATTAATTTTTTATTAGTCAATAAATAGCATTAATACTTTTTTCGTTTTATATTCGCCAAGCTCCCTCCTCCTTAATAAGGTTTCTTATGACAATCTACGCAACATTATGTTTTCTTGGTGCAACCGCCATGATGATTACATTTTTAAACAGCAAGATAGGAAAAATGCAAAATACCATTGCCATCACCGCAGGCGCACTGGTGTTATCGTTAATTATTATTATTGCTGGTAACAATGGTTTTACCTCACTTAAAACCATGGCCGCAGATCAATTGCAGCAAATTGATTTTAATAGCTTTCTCTTAGATGGCATTTTAGGTTTTTTATTATTTGCCGGTGGGTTAGGCATCAATCTAGCTAATATAAAAGATCAAAAATGGGAAATAACCGTTTTGGCATTAGCCGCCACACTATTTTCTACCTTTTTTATTGGTTACGCCCTGTTTTATGTTTGTCAGTATTTAGGCTTCCAATTCGACCTTATTTATTGCCTGTTGTTTGGTGCTTTAATATCCCCTACTGACCCCATTGCAGTATTAGCCATTGTCAAAAAGCTAAAAGCCCCCAAACGAATTTCAACGCAAATCGAAGGTGAATCCTTATTTAATGATGGTTTTGGTTTGGTTATTTTTATCACCCTGTATAGCATCGCGTTCTCTGGTACAGAGCCTACGGTAGCCAGCGTTTCGACCATGTTTTTACATGAAGCTATCGGCGGTATTGTGTATGGGTTTGCCTTAGGTTTATTGTTCCATTATTTAATCAGCGCAACTAATGATCACTCTATGGAGTTATTATTAACCATTGGTATACCAACTGCAGGTTATGTTTTTGCAGATATCATTGGTGTATCTGGCCCACTAGCCATGGTTATTTCAGGCATCATGATTGGTAATTGGACACGTATTAACGGCTTCTCCGATGAGAGTAAAAAACTGTTGGATCATTTTTGGGAATTGGTTGATGAGTTTTTAAATGGCATCCTATTTTTATTGATTGGTTTAAGCATGTTGCAATACAGCTTTCACAAGGAAGATTGGATATTAATGCTTATTGCGATCCCATTAACCTTAGTGGCACGCTACTTAAGCATACAATTCTCCTATTTAGGTTTTCAACGATTTCGTCAATACAATCCGTATTCGGTGTCGATTTTAACCTGGGGTGGTTTACGTGGTGGTCTTGCACTCGCAATGGCGATGGTGATTCCAGCTGGTGTGATGGTTATTCCTGAGAAACAGATTGATGTACGAGAAATTATCTTAGTAATGACTTACTCAGTGGTGTTTTTCTCTATATTAGTC
>Ga0105359_10004394_pt1 | contig 11257 bp, 6 predicted proteins | sample GOMGulsemesocosm_6_FD_83659 | JGI IMG/M metagenome (GOLD analysis project Ga0105359, IMG submission 83659) | Methane-oxidizing microbial communities from mesocosms in the Gulf of Mexico - GOM8C Gulf of Mexico | ecosystem: Environmental > Aquatic > Marine > Cold seeps | place: Gulf of Mexico... | reverse complement strand
GACACATCTGCAACGGTATCGATAATAAGAGGTACGTTTTCATCAAAATAATGCCCGATTGCCCCTTGTATTTGTTCGTATCTTACTTGGTTTAGCATGTGCCCATATTCTAATGGCACTTCAAGCTTAATACCTTGCTCCCCTGCTTCTAACATACAGGAATTCATTAATATATTCTGAACCAACCCGGTTAATGGCAAACGTGGCGCAATTAACCACCACATTTGCATAGTGACATTTGAGAAATGTGCAATACTTTCAACCTCAAGACCTAATGCTGGCTGCACAATTATTTCAGCCTTATTGAAAACAACGGCTGATTTATTAGTTGCTATTGGTCTCTCTTCTATTTCGGGTTGTTCTTCTTCGTTTTCAAGGGTAACAGCAAGAGTTTCTGCCTGCATAACCGCAACCAGTTCAGCCGAGCGGTCAAATGTAGCATCATCAATCAGCTCAATATCATCCTCTTCGTCGTCCATTTGATCAGTATCATTTACGACATCGATAATGACAGAAGATTCAGTTTTGACCTCTTGCTCTTGTTCAACTTTAGTCTCTACTGGTTTTTCGACTAGTTGCTCTGTTTTATCTATCGCAAGATCACTGGTTTGAATCAAGCGACTGATATCAGCCATCTTTTGAGAAGATGCCGATTTATCTAAGACTTTTGGTTTTTCATCAGGGACAAATGGAGGACTATCGTCTAGCAGCAAAGCTTCCGCTGCTATTTCATTAGGGGCAGCTTCACGCTTATCAAGATTAGGTGTCTCTATTGACCTAGCTTGTGATACTTCTTGCTTTTCACTCTTTTCGCCTACTTGAACAGGATTCGACACCTTTGTTTCTTTTTCAAGAACAGGACCGTCTTCAAGCTGCACGTTTGAAGCATTTAACTCGGAAATTCTACTTGATTGACTGATATCAGTCGCCAGTGTAACGGCATCATTAATTTCGCGCTGCACATCAACACTAACTTCAAGCTCAGACTCAGAAGGCGCCTGCGACATCAATGTGGCGTTTACATTGTGATCTGTGCTTGTATTCTGCACTTGATTAGTCGGTTTTGATTCAAGCTCAGTCGAGTCACTCACAGGGGGGGCAAGTACCGTATTTTCAATAACAGGTGCCGTCCTTTCGATTACAGCCGCTGTATTTGCATTAATCGTTTCTACATTATCGACAACAGGTGTTGGCGATAATGCAATATTGACCGCGGGACGAAAGGCAATCAAGCGCAACAATAACATTTCAAAACCCGCTTTTGGTGAATGCGCTAGTGGTAAATCACGCCTCCCAATAAGCAGAGTCTGATAAAACAATTGAATAGTTTCACTTGTAACCTGTTGCGCTATGGATTTTACATTCGCTAAATCACCTAATTGATCCTCTAATGCATCAGGAACTTGCTGCTCGATAGCAATACGGTGTAACAAATCCAATAATGATGCGCAAATAGCCACAAAATCGGGCTGATATTCGGCTAATTCATCAATCAGTTTTAATAAGTTTGACGCATCATTTTTTACCAGTGTTTCTAATAATGCAACCACTTGAGCTTGGTTAACCAAACCCAACATAGCGGTAACATCACTTTCACTGATATGACCATTACCAAAAGCGATGGCTTGATCCGTTAAGCTTAAAGCATCACGCATACTACCATTAGCAGCCTGACCTATTTGCCAAAGGCCCGCCTCGTCATAACTTAGTTGTTCTGCGGTTAAGACCTTCTCAAGGTAATTCACAACACGACCAGGAGACATGTTTTTTAAATTAAACTGTAAACACCTAGAAAGAATAGTAACAGGTAATTTTTGAGGGTCAGTGGTGGCTAATAAGAATTTCACATGTGCAGGAGGTTCTTCTAACGTCTTTAGCAATGCGTTAAACGAATGAGTAGACAGCATATGAACCTCATCTATGAGGTACACCTTAAAACGGCCACGCGTGGGTGCGTATTGCACGTTTTCTAACAACTCTCGGGTATCTTCAACCTTGGTACGAGATGCGGCATCCACTTCAATCAAATCAACGAAGCGACCTTCTGCAATCTCAACACAACTACCACAAGTGCCACATGGCTCTGGTGAAATACCATTCGTCTCACAGTTTAAGCACTTAGCAAAAATCCGAGCTATGGTTGTTTTACCAACACCTCGGGTGCCAGTAAACAAGTAGGCGTGATGCAGCCTTTGTTGTTTTAGCGCATTAACCAATGCTTGAAGAACGTGATCTTGACCTGCAAGTTCAACAAAATTTTGAGGACGCCATTTTCGTGCTAATACTTGATAACTCATGATCCATGCTAGCTATTTTACGCGGATCCTCATTGTACGGCAGTACAGCATATTGGCCAACACTTTCCCTAGTGAATATTCTGAAACTTATTAATATTCAAGCATTTGAACAAAGAGTAACCAAAAACACTTAGCGTAAAACAATGAAAAATAAACCATGCTTCATATTTAAGCCCATAAAACTTTTCATAAAACGTTTTACCTCACCCCTTAATGAGATGTTTTTTAACACGCCTCTTTTTTTGAGCCCATTAGCGGATAAAACATAAGCACTTGAAACATACAAATATCCAAGCAGATCGACACCAAACCATGGACAAACACCACCTAGTAAGATATGACATCACCCAAATATTTAGCATATATGACATCAAGCTCACCATTTTCGCGCATTTCCTTAAGTTCGATATCATAGCGGCGCTTAATACTCTCTATATTGGGATAATCAGATACCCTTACAAAGGTATTAAAATATTTCTTTTCTTTTAGTGGCTTTTTCAAGTATGTGATTTTATCGAAATACCCTCCTTTTTTAGCCTGATATAAGGTATCAATTCGACTATTAGCATAGGTATCAAATCGACCATGCAATAATTTATTCATATTCAACTCATTCTTAACCACAGTATCTATTTCAAACAAATGGTCATCTGCGGCAGTCCAAAATTCACTAGTATAAGAAAAGCCATTTGTCGCCCCAACCTTTAATCCCTGCAAGTCAATCAATGAGTTATAATCAAACTTGCCTACATTTTCTTTCAATATAAAAAAATTCCAACTTAATGTGACATGGGACTGCTCTGGATAATAAAGAAACTCGGCCCGTTCGGGCTTATAAGAATAGGTCAATATCATATCGACATTTGGATCTCGCCATAAATACTTCAATCGCGTTGAAGAGGTGACCATCTCCAGTTCATAAGAAACCCCTAAACGCGTCATTATGGCCTCTATAATATCTACATCTATACCAACCAAGGTATTTGCTTCATCATAAAACCTAAGTGGCGCCCCCTCAATCCCAACCACTTTAAAAGTGTTCGCTTGAGAAAGCACCGGGAAAGCAAACAAACATAAAACAACATATTTTAAAAAAGTCATACTTATTGCTCGTATAAAAATAATTTATCTTATTGAAAGCTTAGCAGAGCTTAGTCAAAGTAAAGTAGCGTTTAGTTAGCAAACTTAAGCCGGTATTGACTTGGACTCACACCCACATGACGCTTAAACACTAACCTAAAAAAACGGACATCTTGATAACTCACCTTGATACTAATTTTTTCAATACTTAAGCCAGTTTCTTCAAGGTATGTTTTAGCTTTTTCAACCCTCATGTATTGAACATAACTCAAAGGCGGCATACCTAACGCATTAACAAACTTACGTTTAATTTGCCTCTCACCCAAACACGCCTTACTCGCCAGATGACCCAACTTGAAAGGCTGATCAAGTCGTTCATGCAACCAATCCTGTAAACCGTGAACCAACTCATCATTATGCTGCCTGACAATATCAGGAGTGCGGAACATTTGCTGACTTACTCGACTAAAATCAAGCATCAAAAGTTTGGCACAATGACGTTTCATTTTTTCACCAAAATGAAACGCAATAATATGCAAAATAATATCCTGATAGGCATTTGCACCACCACTGGTTAATAGCCGCCCTTGCTGGCAAATCACTTGATTTGACTGTAACAGTACCGAGGGAAAGCACCTTTTGAACAAAAGTTCATACTGCCAGTGAGTCGTTGCAGTTTTGCCATTGAGTAAACCGCTTGCAGCAAGTAAAAAAGCCCCAGTACATAAACTAATAAGCTGAGCACCCTGCTCATACTGAGTACGTAGCCAAAGCAGAACCTCTTCACTAAAGTTTAGGCATCCCTCATCAACAGGACCAATTGGCGCAATAATGAGATAGTCCGTTTGATCAATTGCGCCAAACATTTCATTGATATCAAGATTAAAACCTGAACTTGAACTAAACGACATGGTATTGCTTGCCACTATTTTAACCTGCACCCTATTCTCTTTAGGCGCCAAGCGATTGGCTAAACACAACATTTCATAGGGACCTAACACACTGGATAATGGTGTATCAGGGCTCACTAAAATTGTAAATTTCATAAATACCTCTTATCACTAACTCAATATGTCCCTATCACCCACCCAAGATAGCATTTTTACCCCTTAAATATTGACCCCATATCCAATAAACTAATTTTAACAAACACGAACATAAAGGCGCGTTATGACTGATGAAGAAAACGTTTTAAATACATTCTATAAAGCATTTCAAGAACTTGATTATTTAACAATGGCAAGCTGCTATCACAAGGACGCGAGTTTTAGTGATGAAGTTTTTAAACTAAAAGGCAAGGCTATAAACGCCATGTGGCACATGCTATGTGACAGAGCAACTGATTTCAACTTGAACTATCACCTTATTAAACAAGGCCAAACCTTTCAGGTCGAATGGCAAGCTAACTACCTATACAGCAAGACAGGCCGCAAAGTTGCGAATAAAATAGTCGCCAGTTTTGAATTTAAAGAAGGTAAAATATTCAAACACAAGGATGTATTTGATTTTTGGCGCTGGAGTCGGCAAGCTTTGGGCATGCCCGGCCTGCTATTAGGTTGGAGTCCCTTTTTACAAAATAAAGTCCATTTAATTGCTAAGCAAACCCTTGATAAATTCATAATCAAGCACCCGCAATACGAGCAATAATATAAGCCTTATGACAACCGATAGAGGGTTTCTCATAAGGCTTAGCGCTATTAATTACATTAACGCTCTACCATTATCGCCTTGCTCATAAACCATTAAACTAACACGTGACAACACTTTAATATCTTCCATTGAAATGGTAAGTGACATTTCACCATTTGAAACACGTTTCACTATCCCCTTAATATAAGGAATATCTGATTTCGCTTTTGGCACGCGAGTCGCTATAAAAGCAAACCATTTTTCATTCATATTTTTAAGAACTTTTTTAATAACCTCTTGGTTCACAATGGTAAATGGCTTATCTAAATTACCGCCATCTCGAAGAATATCGTAGATAATGTGGCCTTTTTTCTTCGCCTGCATCATATTTTCAGTATTTAATTGAAGTTCTGCTACATGACCATTACTCATTTGCAAAAAGAATTTAATGTCTTTGTAGCCAGCTGCGGTTGCACCACAATTATAATCTTCATTCTTGCTGGTACCATATCTGTCTTTCATCACTGATTGTTTAGATTTGATTTTTTGGAATTCCTCAGTATTAAAAATCAAATTTTTTGCAGCAACCATATCATCCATATTTTTAAAAATAATGGTCATGCGCGCCGCATCCTTAAGGTCCCCCATATCATATTGGCGCTTACGGTTTGTCACCTTATCTAATGCACCATGAAAATCCTTTAAACCACCATAGGCGCCAGGAGGTTGTTTTAATGTCGCTTTCTCTAGACCAATCACACTTTGAATTTCTTTTGAGTATTCAATCAACTCCATTTGAGCTGTGGCAATTTCTGCAAACATGAGGAATAGTTGCTTGCGTTTCAATTGAGTATTGGCGATTTGATGCCTAGCAGCATTATCCAACTTACCACTTTTCATTTTAGATTTCGTTGCTGCATCTAAGTAGTTAGAGAGAGAGCCTTTTTTTGTCATGATATCCAATATGACTTGGTCTTGTTTTTTATTAGCGGCATTAAGGTATTCAAAGCTTTCTATTTTTTGCTTAAGCGCTGCTAACTTAGGTTTTAAGGAATCGTTTTTGACCAACCTAAAACCTTGCGTTAATTTTCCTTGCTGATTTATTTTCGCCATGACAGCTGCTTTGCGCTTCTTTATCAATGCCTTTTCTTCTTCGATGGCATTTTTATTATCTAATTCAACAATAAATTCATTAAGGATACTTAGCATATCCTCATCCATACCCGCATTCATATCCGCACTTATTTGCATCTCACTCATAACGATTCCTTTTAATATCTAATATCTGTGGTTAATTTTTAGCATTAAAATTCATCGAAATCAGCAATATGATTAAAATCTAATTTAAAATTCACAGTAAAAACACATTAGATTATCGCTCTAGCACAAAAAAGGCAGCGTTTAAGCTGCCTTTAAGTAAGATATTAGTAAGGAGGGTTACATGTTCGGATAATTGGGACCACCCGCCCCTTCAGGCGTTACCCATGTAATATTTTGAGCAGGATCTTTAATATCACAGGTTTTACAATGCAAACAATTTTGCGAGTTAATCTGGAAGGTCTTTTCACCCTCCTGCTCAAGTATCTCGTAAACCCCTGCTGGACAATATCGCTGAGCAGGTTCTGCAAAACGCGGCAAGTTCTGCTCAAGCGGAATAGTGCCATCCTTTAGTTTCAAGTGACAAGGCTGATCTTCTTCATGATTTGTACTAGACAAGAAAACAGAAGATAGTTTGTCAAAACTTAATTTACCATCAGGTTTTGGATATGCGATCTCTGAATGCTTGCTAGCATCTTCAAGCGTTGCAAAATCCGGCACTTCGTCTTTAAAGGTGAAAGGAAGTTTCCCTGCGAAAATATTTTGATCGAACCAATTATATGACCCACCCAAGAAAGTACCTAATGTATGCAATACAGGCACAAAATTCTTCGTTTGGTTTAACTCTTCATACAACCAAGAAGCATTAAACTTCTCAATATAGTTATCAAGTTTTTTAGGCTGCTGGTCCATTCCCAATGCATCCACAATGGCTTCAGCGGCTAACATCCCTGATTTCATTGCCGTATGTGTGCCTTTGATTTTACCGGGATTCAAGGTACCTGCATCGCAACCAACTAACACACCACCAGGGAAAACCATTTCAGGTAATGACTGCAAACCACCTTTTGATATTGCTCTGGCACCATAAGAAACTCGTTTTCCGTTTTTAAGATGCTTTGCAATTACTGGATGATGTTTATAGCGCTGAAATTCATCATACGGACTGACATAAGGATTACTGTAGTTAAGGTCAATGATGAGACCAACTGCTATTTGATTATTCTCTAAGTGATATAAAAAACCACCACCACCGGCATCACCGTCTAACGGCCAACCTGCCGTATGGATAACTGTACCAGGCTTACTGTCTTCTGCCGGCACATCCCATAGCTCTTTAATTCCAAGGCCATAATGCTGTGGTGAAACATCTTTATCCAGGTTGAAATGAGCGATCAACTCTTTACCCAAATGACCACGACAACCTTCAGAAAAGACAGTATATTTTGCCTTTAAGATCATACCAGGCATAAAGCCGTCTTTTTCACTGCCATCTTCGGCAACACCCATGTCACCTGTAATTATCCCTTCCACTTGACCATTTTCATCAAGCACAAGCTCTGCAGCACTAAACCCTGGGAATATTTCTACACCCATCTCTTCAGCTTGCTCAGCTAACCATCGGCACAAATTCCCCAGACTAATGGCATAATTCCCATCATTGTGTAATGTCTTAGGAATCATCCAGTTCGCAAACTTAATACCCTTACTTTCATCTCTCAACCAATGAAGTTCATCAACATTAACTTCTGCATACAAGGGCGCGCCTTGCGCTTTCCAGTCGGGAAACAGTTCATTTAAAGCTTTAGGATCAATTACAGCACCCGAAAAGATATGAGCACCTATTTCTGAGCCCTTCTCAACCAAACAAACACTGATTTCTTTTTCGGCTTGTTTTGCCAATTGCATAATGCGGCACGCGGTCGATAATCCTGCTGGACCACCCCCTACAATAACAACATCAAACTCCATCTCATCACGTTCTACCATTTTCCCTCCAAAATCAGGCGAAAACCTTTTTAATTTTTATTATATAAATACAACTCATAAGCAAACTAACACCCCTTAGCTACTGCCCAGCTAAGAGGTATATTATTTCTAACGTTCGAAACTTTGTGCGGACAAGGCAGACACACTGTCTAAGCCGTTAACAATCGTTTGGTGATGCGCATTAGCTCTGGGTAAAATTTGTTTAATATAAAATTCAACCGATTGCTGCCAAGATACTTTTTGCTCATCCGACAAAGATGAATCCGGCAATTTTGCTAACGCCTTAATCTGCAAACATGCCCCAACGACATAACCTGTCTGCATCATTAGTGCATATGCAGAACCCGTACCTAATACAGCGTCACTTTTCATTTGAGAAAGGCAAGCCTGCTTTGATAGTGTGACATCGGACAAGGCACTCAACACTAAATCAGTCCCTTTAATCCCCAAACTTTTAGCAACTTGCACCTCAGCAGTTAAGTCCTCTATCCAATTACTAAAGCCTAAGCCCTTGTCAGAGTACATTTTTCTGCCAATTAAATCGAGTGCCTGTATACCATTAGTGCCTTCATATATTGGTAAAATACGAGCATCTCGAGCATGTTGTGCAACACCCGTTTCTTCAATAAACCCAACACCACCATGCACCTGAATTGCTAAAGCAGTAATTTCTTGAGCCTGCTCTGTAATCCAACCTTTTACGATAGGCGTATACATATTGACTCTTTCTTTATGACTACGCTGCTCAGGCCCTTGGGTCAAGTTCGCTAAGTCAATTTCTACCGCTGCACTTAACACCAAAGAACGCATTGCATCTAGCTGAGACTTCATTGTCATCAACATACGTAAAACATCAGGGTGCTCAATAATAGGTGCACGTCGACTACGGTCAGCACTCATACCCTGCACACGATCTTTGGCATACTCAAGCGCTTGTTGATACGCTCTTTCAGCAATAGCTAAACCTTGTAAACCAACACCCTGCCTTGCATTGTTCATCATGGTAAACATGGCCATGATGCCTTGATGCTCTTGTCCGACTAGATAACCAATCGCACCATCATTCTCGCCAAAGCTCATAATACAGGTCGGTGAGGCATGAATGCCCAATTTTTTCTCTACAGAGACGACAGTAACATCATTACGATCACCCAAAGAACCATCATCATTCACCATGAACTTTGGAACTAAGAACAATGAGATACCTTTCACACCAGCGGGCGCATCAGGAAGGCGAGCTAAAACCAAATGAATAACATTATCTGTCATTTGATGATCGCCCCAAGTGATAAATATTTTTTGACCTGAAATCAAAAAATGATCATCTTTGGGGACGGCTTTAGCAGCTATAGCAGCAAGATCCGAACCTGCATTAGGTTCTGTTAGGTTCATGGTACCAGTCCACTCACCTGATACCATATTAGGTAGGAATTTTTCTTTTAATGCTTGAGACCCATGAGTTTCAATGGCTTCGATAGAACCCTGACTCAATAAAGGACAAAGGGAGAATGCAAGGTTTGCAGACATTACACCTTCATTCACAGCAGCAGCAAGAGCAAAAGGCAAACCTTGACCACCAAACTCTTCAGAACCCGCTAATGAAGACCAGCCACCTTCTACATACTCACGAAAAGCCTCTTTAAAACCTTTAGCTTCATGAACATTACCATCAATCACAGTAGAACCCTCTTGATCACCACTGTGATTTAAGGGCGCAATACACTGTTCACTTAATTTGCCAGCTTCTGTCAGAATCGCTTCAACAAGTTCGTGATCAACATCTTCACTTCGATGCGCATTAAGTCGCGCCAATCCAGCGATATCGTTTAGGCAGAATAAAATGTCATTTAAAGGGTAGCGGTACTCGCTCATTATTATTTTCTCCGAGTCTATAAACCGTTTGTGAACTATTTTTGATAGTTATAGAATGGTCAAAAATGCACTATCTCTCAATAACATTAATTTTCTATATTCCTGACAAAAAAGTTCAAGACATTCATATTAACAGGCAAAAACAACCTATAAACTCTTGTAAAATATACCTTTATCTTGAAGAAATGTTTTTTTCAAACCTTATAAAGTCTTCACTTTTTCTATACTCACCAGGCGTCATTCCTGTCCATTTTTTAAACGATCTAAAGAATGCAGAAGGCTCATCAAAGCCCATCAAGCTCGCTATATCATTAATACTTAATTGCGGCGCATTCATATAGGTAATCGCCGCTTCCTTGCGGCATTCATCTTTAATCTTTTGATAGGAGGTACTTTCTTCCGTTAAACGCCTACGCATAGTAGAGACACTCATATTCAAAACACTGGCAACCTCTTCGGCGCTTGGCATCTCACGAGAAAAGTCCTTACCCAGCATAGCCATAACTTGCGACTTTAAACTGTTATCATTATCAACCATCACTAACAACTGATAAGGCGCAGTCTTCAAGAAAGCCCTGAGACTATCATCGGTCTGAACGATCGGCATATCCAAATAACTAGCGGGAAAAATAATTGCATTCGCATGCTGATCAAACTTCACTTCAGATTGAAACAAGGTTTTATAATATTCGACGTCCTGTGGCCTTGGTGTTGTAAAATAAGCCGCTTTTAGAGATAAACGTCGACCAATAAGCCAACTAATAAAATGGTGCCACATTGATAAAGTCGTGCGAATTGTTTCACTCGATTGAGTTTGTACTAGACTATCTATTTCAGTTTCAGAAGAGGCAACTTGACCTAAGGTTACTTTAGCATAGCGACCTTTTTTCACGAGAGTTGGCTTCACAGTGGCGCCGCGACAAATCTCATAAAAATCACCAATACGGTACAAAGCATGCGCTAAGTTTCTTGCATGAATAATGCAATAACACATCATCCTAAAAGTGCCATTTGGGATTTTACCCCCAGCTAACATACCGAATGACTCATCTTGCATTAGCCACATCATACTTTGATATAACATGCCGTATTTATAAGCAGGAAAGGTTTCCATTTGTGAAATATCTTCAACACTCACACCTAAGGATTCCAATAAGCCATCAGTTTCAACCCCTTGATCTTGGGCTGCTTTTAACAGAAAACGTACGCTAGCTATTGGAACACTCGCCTTTTCATTCATAAATACACACTCTTTGTTAATCTTTATTCCATTATTGGGTGCTATTTCACAT
>Ga0105359_10004393_pt1 | contig 11258 bp, 7 predicted proteins | sample GOMGulsemesocosm_6_FD_83659 | JGI IMG/M metagenome (GOLD analysis project Ga0105359, IMG submission 83659) | Methane-oxidizing microbial communities from mesocosms in the Gulf of Mexico - GOM8C Gulf of Mexico | ecosystem: Environmental > Aquatic > Marine > Cold seeps | place: Gulf of Mexico... | reverse complement strand
TGAGCAAGAAAAATAGTACCGATATTTATTTAAACGAGCATGCCGAATTCCACCCTGCGCTAGCAACAATTACCCAAGCCTGTGCTCAACATGTAGCTCAATATATAGAAAAATATTTTTTCAGTTTAATCAGTGGACTTTCTTTAACTGTACAACATCCAAAGACTAAACAACCTATTGTGCTTACCGTTGATAATTTTGAAGAGATTGGTAAACCTAATGTGATGAATTTAATGCGTTATTTATTTCGACTCGCTCCTATAAATGCTCAAAAATACCAACAGAACGAAGGTAATTACGGTTATTGGCATTCAGAAATATTTCCTCAAGCAGGTGAAAATAATGCCTTGCACCGTATTTTATTGTTTATTATTTATTTAAATGACGTTGGTGACGGAGGAGAAACAGATTTTTATTACCAGAATAAGAGCGTTAAACCTAAGGCAGGCTCTATGGTCATAGCTCCGTGTGGTTTCACTCATACTCATAGGGGAAACATCCCTAAATCGTCTGATAAATATGTGCTAACCTCATGGGTAATGTTCAATCACGCTGAAAAAATATATAATCGATAGGTTAAATATCAGTCAGATTTTTGTAGCAAGCGAACCCTAGAGTAATCGTTTTAACAATCTGTCTATTTGGGTTACGCGCAATCTCTTGAGTAATTTTTGTGGCTTAATAGGGTAATCCTTAAAGCGCTCTAATTGTAGATGGTTTTTAACAATATGAGTATGTTGATGTATGGTTTTTAATTCTTCTTTAACTGAAGACATCATCTGACCACTGTGATCGTCAAGTAATAAACCATTTTCTAAATCAAGCGCCCAAGCTCTTGGGTTTAAGTTACTACCCGTAATTAAATGAAAACGCTCATCGACCACCATTCCCTTTAAATGAAAGCTGTTTTCACCATCTTTCCATAAGTTAATTTCTAGTTGACCATTATCAATAAAGCGCTGCCATTTTTTAACAAAACGCACCAATAAAATTTCATAAAGATAAGGTATGCCATTGATGGTGCTGAATTTGTCTTGATCTACTTCATAAAAGTCGTTAGCGGTCTTATCACCAATAATGATAGAGATTTTAACACCGCGTTTTAAAGCTTTTATAACATCACGAGTTAGCGCCTTAGGTAAGTTAAAATAGGGTGTAAAGATCAATAAACTACGCTCGCTTTTTTGTACCAACTTACGAATGGCACTATTGAGTTTATTTTTTCGTGGGCCACAACCGACGAGTGGTTGAATAAGAATTTTATCCGTTACTATTCCTGTTTGAAGGGAAGAGTTGACGTGATAAGTTGATTTTTTTAGTAAGGACTTTAATCGAGTGATGTTTTTATTTTGTCTTTCTTTACTTGGTATAGCGTCGATATTTAATAAAGGCGCTAAATTTGAGTCGATAAAAACCTTTTTAAGGTAGTCGCAAAAAGTGTTGGTTAGATCACTAGATTGAATTTGGTAATATCTGTCTAAGCGATAACGATTATCTTGATGTAAGTAAATATCATTAATACTGGCGCCAGTATAAAATAAGGTATCATCAAAAACGAAACCTTTAAGATGTAATACCCCAAACACTTCTTTTCGTTTAACTGCGATACCGTAGATTTCTATATTGTGCTGGTATTCTTTTGCTAGGCTTAAATACAAAGCACGATTACCTAAAGAGTCCTTTTCACCAATAAGGCCACGCTGAGCACGATGAAAATCTACAAAAACTTTAACATCTAATTGCGGATTATCTTGTTTTGCCTGATATAAAGCATGTAATATTTCTCGGCCCGCTTCATCATCTTGAAGATAGAGTGCGGTAATAAATATTCGAACTTTAGCTTGCTTAATCAGTAATAATAACTGTTGTTTATAAGCTTTTGCTGAACAAAAAGCTTGAATTTCTTGAGTCGATATTACGATATTTTCAGAACTACTTGCCAAACTCATTACTCTCAATAATGTTGAAGAAAAGGAATTGGTATTAGCTATAATAATTCCAATGCTAAATATCAACCTGCCCTAGTATAATACAAATAATCAACACCTTGTATTTAATCGTATAAGATAATAGCAACGTTTGCCCGTTAAGGGATAATAAGTGAATAGAGATGGGGGTCGAGAAATTAAAGACGTATAAAAAACTTGCTCAGGAATTAAACCTGAGCTTAATATGATCAAGAATTAATTTAACTAAAATAGCTTATTTATTACTTAAGCTAAATTGAGATAAATGCTCTGATAAGTGTTCCGCCAACTGAGATAAATTTTGCCCTGCAAGGGCTGCATTTTTAGCTGATTGCATCACTTTATCGGCCCCTAAAGCAATATTAGCTGTATTTAGGTTAATGCCTTCTACCATTTGATTTTGTTGCTCTACTGCAGAAGATATTTGTTCCGTCGCGTCGACAATTTGCTCTACATTTTGAGTGACTTCACTAAATGTTGTAGCGACTAAATCTGTTTTTTCTACACCTGTTTCAGCCTTTGATACGCCCCTATTCATTGCTTCTACAGATTGATCTGCACCAGTTTGTAACTGTTCTATTATTCGTTGTATCTCACTGGTAGATTCTTGTGTTCTACTCGCTAAGGTTCTTACTTCATCAGCAACAACAGCAAACCCGCGACCTTGTTCTCCTGCCCTAGCAGCTTCAATTGCAGCATTGAGAGCGAGTAAATTAGTTTGGTCTGCAATTTCTCGAATGACATTAACAAATTGACCAATTTCGGTACTATGCTCTGCCAACTTGTTGATCACGTTAGCCGATACATTTACCTCGTTCGATATATCATTAATTGCCGTTGCAGTTTCTAAAACTACAGATTGACCACTAACAACATTTTCATTTGCTTGTTCGGTGATCGATTTGGCTTGTTCGGTGCTATCACTAATTATTCCAACAGAATCAGCAACTTGATTAATTGCGTCAGCGACACTGTGGGTATCTTCTTGTTGGGTCGCTAGGCTTTGTTCCATACTATCGGTAAGTTGTCGAATATTTCCAGCTGCACTTTCTAAATCAACAACATCATCGGTAAAACGTAACAGCAAACTATTAATTTTCGATTGCATCTGATTAAAACTTAAAGCAATGTCACCTAACTCATCTTTAGAATTTACAGTTAAGGTATCGGTAAAGTCTCCTTCGCCTAAACGTGCTGAAGCGTTATTTATTGCACTGACATTTTCTCTTAATGAACAATAAATCGCGATAATTAAGTAACTAGTAATGAAAATAACCGAAAGTAATACAAATGCCAGCAGCCATAATGACCAAATACTCAACTCTTTGTGTTTTTTAATGCTTTCAACCAATAATTTATTACTCTTATTAAGTAGTTGCAACGCCTGTTGATATTCACTTTCAGCCAAGGAATTAGACTCAGTTGCTGTTAGAGAAATATTATCAGGATCAATCACTTTTTCATGTAATGCTTGTTGATATTGGTCCAGTGAATCAGAAAAATTTTGGTAGTCGTTTAGGTAAGACTTAATTTCTTTTGAAGCCGCTTTAATAAGCTGCCCATTAGTTTTTTCTAACAAGATTTGAATCTCGTCTATACGTTGATCCAATGCCACCAGTAAGGTATAAGTTTGTGCGTCAAAGCCATCGTTTTCAATAATATAAGCTGTTAAGGTTTTCACTCTGCCGATATATTCGATAAGTGCAGGCAATCTTTGAATGCTAGTTTCAGCTAAATAAAAGCTATCGGCATTATTCTCTCTACTCAAACCACTTAAAGCCGCTAATCCTTCTCTTAAGGCCAAAGTTTGATCATAGGCCATCGAATAAGCTGAAAAACTATCAAAGCCAGCAGTGCTTTTTGCACTTTGCCATTCTTCCTTTATTTTATTAACCAAAGATAAATTCTGACTAAACGTAACAGAATTATTTAACGACCTTTTGAATTGATTCAACTTATTTTCGATTGAAGAGTCTTGGTTTTTATTTTGCTGTGACTGTTGGATTAGCTGTTCAATTTGAGAGACAGTTTGAATATTAGTATGTCCAACTTCTTCAAGTTCATACTGTGAAATTAAAGATAATTGCTCTTGCACTATCCATAAAAAACAAGCCATTAGTGGCAAATAAAACATCGCTGCGAGGATGACAAACTTACTTTTGAAGCGCAAACGATTTGATAATGTGATTGCTGGTTGGATTAATAAATTCATAGCCACTCTTGTTATTTACGTTTGTTTATTTTCTAAGTTGATTTTTCTTTACTGATTAAGCCTGTAATTAAAGACTCAAAATCCCATTTTTTCAACGCATTTTAGAAATTTAAGTTTGTTTTCATAGTTGATTGAATATAGACAACCTAACTATAGATAATCTTTCAGTTTTTTTAATTTAAAACGCAATAATCAATTATTATTCAACACCGAAAGAAACCTAATTAATTAACAGTTTAGTTGACATCACAAAATATAACAAAAAAAATAATCTATGATTTCAATTAATTAAACCTTTAATTTGTTTAAATAACAATCACAATTTGAAACATTTTGAAATGTTTTATCAAACTCTTAGGTCTACATTGATACTAAAAACAAAATGGTGAACTCAAATGATGGTTAAAAAATTATTTATAATAATACTACTTTCCTCACTTATTTCCTGTGGCGGTGGCGGCGATTCACCAGGTACATCACCGGTCGGCAGCAGCTCGACAAGCGAGTGGTCTATTGATACTAATTTTGTTGCGGATGGTGGCCCCGGGAAAGATGGTATTCCTTCATTAGACCAACCTGGATTCATCAATAGTAATGAAGTTACCTACATGTTTCCTGAAGATTTAATTGTAGGAGTAAAAATTGGCAATCAAATCAAAGGTTACCCACATAAAATATTAGACTGGCATGAAGTTGTTAATGACTCCCTCGATGATGACAACTTTGTCTTAAGCTACTGCCCCTTAACGGGCTCAGCAATGGTTTGGAATATAAATAATGATACCGGCAATACTGAGTTTGGTGTTTCTGGTTTGTTATATAACTCCAATTTAATCCTTTATGACAGAAGTACCGATAGTAATTGGCCCCAGATGTTAATGGAAAGTGCAAGAGGAAGTAAAAAAGGAACAATTGCCAGTCAAAAAACACTTTTTGAAACAACCTGGCAAAATTTTACTGAGATGTATCCAGACGCTAAAATTTTGGATGTGAATACAGGATTCAGTCGAAATTACTTCGATTACCCTTATGGTTCTTTTAGAACCGATACCAGTCTATTTTTTAATGTAAATAATCAGGACGACGCACGTTTGCACAAGAAACAACGCGTGCTTGGCATAAAAGAAGGTTCTTCAACAAAAGCATATGTTATAGCCAACCTATCCGGTGATCTTGAAATAATAAACGATACTATAGGTGCTAAGGCTATAGTCGTTGCAGGTAGTGCTAATAATAGATTTGCTGTTGCTTTTGAAAGAATGACAGCAGATGGCACTGTACTAGATTTTTCTGCTGAATTTAACCAATTACCCATAGTAATGTCAGATAGTGAAGGAAATCTATGGGATATAAATGGCGTTGCCTTATCAGGGCCAAGAACAGGCGAGCAACTTAAGCAGCCGTTCAGCTATATCGTTTACTGGTTTGCTTGGGCTTCATTTTTTCCTGAAACGAGCATTTATCAATAAAAGTCGGTGTCTAAATATGAGTGTTTATAAAGTATTGATTGTAAGTAGTTTGTTTGCATTGAGCTTTAATACGATTGCGGCTACTTGTAGCTGTGCAGGTGTACCCTTGTTAAACAGCATGGACGCAACGTCCGTTGAACGGAATAAATGGTTTTTAAATTTGACCTATGAACAACACAAAATGAATAAATTGTATTCAGGCGGTGATGAAGTTAATGATGAAACTAAAAGACGGCGCCAAACTGACTCTTTTATTGTTCAAGCCGACTATGGCATCAGTGAAACTTGGTCAGTTTCAGCGATGTTAAGTTTTGTTGATCATCAACGTACGATAGGCGTTAGTAACAACAGCTTCTCATCTGCATCTGGTATTGGTGACGGACTTGTTTTATTCAAGTATACGCCAAAAAGAATGAACCTCTTGTCAAGGTGGGAATATTCAGTAGGTTTAGGCGCCAAAATTCCTGTAGGTGAGGACAATGCAACGCAAAATGGTGTAGATTTATCTGAAGATATGCAACCAAGCAGTGGCAGTTATAGTGCATTAGGTTGGGCATATATTGGCTATGCATTTGACCAAGCGGGTCAACGCCAATTATTTGTTTCTTCGAATTATAGTTTAAATCAAGAAAACGGTCGTAATTATGCCAACGGAAATGAATTTAACTTTGGTATTGGCGCCAGCTACACGATGAAAGAAAAATGGGCATTTGTCGGACAAATCCGTTACCGAACAACAAAAGCCGACGAACGGAATGGCGATGCTATTGCCAATACCGGCGGTGAATGGATTGACTTCCTTCCTAGTGTTCAATATAGAATTAATGATAAATCGGGTGTTAATGTCGGATTTCGTATTCCCGTCTATCGTAAACTAGATGGTGCATTGCAATTTACGACGTCAAGTGCAGCAACCTTAGGTTATAGTTATGCTTTCTAATAATCCCCTGATTAGCTTAGCCCTTTTAATTGTTCTTAATTTTCAAGTTATGGCTGCACCAGTAACTAAGACTGAAATTAAACAAAGAAATGATAAGGCGATTAATTTTTCTTTATACGATATTCGAACCAATAAAACGGTGAAATTGAGTGATTATTATGGGAAAGTTATTTATCTAGATTTTTGGGCATCTTGGTGTAGTAGTTGTGTGAAAGCATTACCTCTTTTTAGCCAATGGCAAAAGGAGTTGGGTGATGATTTTGTCGTGATTTCTGTGAATGTCGATGAAGAAAAGTCTGATGGCATTGCAATGGCGAAAAAATTAGGATTGGATTACCCTATTGCTTATGATGGTAAATTATCCGTCGCTAGGATGTATAAAGCGACAGCATTACCATTTTCTTTTATTATCGATAAAAATGGCGATATTCACTATCGCCATGTTGGTTTTCGAGACAAAGATGCCATTAAACTAAAAGCTATGATCGTTAACTTATTAACGACTTAGATAACCGCGGCTAACTCAGCTGCTTGGCGAATAGCACGTTTGGCATCGAGTTCAGCAGCGACCTTAGCTCCACCAATTAAATGCACACTGACACCTGCATCGACTAATTCTTGATAAAGCGCACGTTGCGACTCTTGCCCAGCACAAATAATAACATTATCCACATCTAACAACTGTTCTTTACCATTAACTTCAATGAACAAACCTTCATCTGTAATCGATTTATAGGTAACTCCAGGCATCATTTTTACTCCAGATTTTTGCAATGTCGCTCTATGGATCCAGCCTGTTGTTTTACCTAAGCCCGCACCAACCTTTGTTGTCTTTCGTTGCAGTAAAAACACCTCGCGATCAGCTTTATGTGTTGCTTTTTCATTTGCTGGTAACAATGCCGCATTATGTTTGTAGGCTTTGTCCACACCCCAGCTTTTCATCCATTGCTCAGGCTCGTCAGTCAAACTTTGCTCGGTCAAATAAAGAGCAAGGTCAAAACCAATACCGCCAGCACCAATTATCGCAACCTTATTGCCAACCTTTTCCTTATCCCTGATAACTTGTAAATATGATTTTACTTTTTCGTGTTCAAACCCTTGGATATCCAATTTACGTGGAATTATGCCTGTCGCTAAAACTACTTCATCAAAATTTTCAGCGATAAGCTGCTCTGTCGTTTGCTCACTTGTCAAATGAATAGTGACATTAAGCTGAGCCAGCTTTTGATTAAAATATCTTAAGGTTTCGTAAAACTCTTCCTTACCCGGGATTTGTTTAGCAATATTAAATTGACCACCAATGGCTTTTGCTCGATCGAAAACTTCTACATGATGACCACGTTCAGCCGCATAAGCGCTGAATGCTAAACCGGCAGGTCCTGCGCCAACAACGGCTATTCTTTTTGCATTTGTTGTCTTTTGAAAGGTTAATTCGGTCTCATAACAAGCAACGGGGTTGACTAAACATGACGCTCTTTTTTGTTGAAACACGTGATCTAAACAGGCTTGGTTACAGCCGATACAAGTATTAATTTCTGCACTCTTGTTAGCGGCAGCTTTATTGACGAAATCAGCATCAGCCAAAAAAGGACGTGCCATAGACACCATATCAGCTTGGCCATCCGCCAGTACTTTTTCTGCGACCTCTGGTGTATTTATTCGATTAGTTGTAACTAGAGGTATAGTCACTTCTTGTTTCATTTTTTCAGTTACCCAAGTAAAGGCAGCTCTTGGCACAGAAGTCGCAATAGTTGGTACCCTTGCCTCATGCCAGCCAATACCTGTATTGATTAAAGTCGCACCCGCAGCCTCAACAGCCTTTGCCATAACAACAACATCTTCCCAGCTATTGCCTCCTTCCACTAAATCTAACATCGATAAGCGAAAAATAATGATAAACTTTTTTCCTACTTTTTCACGTACAGCCTTTATCGTTTCAATAGCAAAACGCATTCGATTTTCTATGCTACCACCCCACTCATCACTTCGATGATTGGTTTTTTGACAACTAAACTGATTTAACAAATACCCTTCGGAACCCATTATTTCAATGCCGTCGTAACCCGCCTTTGCCGATAAACTTGCTGCATAAGCAAAATCTTTTATCGTGGATTTTATTTGGCGGGGCGACATGGCTTTTGGAGTAAAAGGGTTAATAGGCGATTTTATTTTACTCGGTGCAACGCTAAAGGGGTGATAGGCATAACGTCCAGTATGCAAGAGCTGCAAACATATCTTGGTTGGATACTTATGTACCGCATCGGTGACTTGTTTATGTTTTTTCACATGCCAAAATTTACTTAGTTCACTACCAAATGGTGCTATGCGACCACGTGCATTAGGGCTAACACCACCAGTAACTATTAATCCAACTCCGCCTTTAGCGCGTGCTTGATAAAAAGCCGCCAACTTTGCAAAACCTCCTTTTTCTTCCTCAAGACCTGTGTGCATAGATCCCATCAAAACCCGATTGGATAATTGGGTAAAACCTAAGTCCAGAGGTGCAAGTAAATGGGGAAAAGGCGTTACAGTTGTCATAATCTTATATCCTATTGGTCGAACCAGTAGTGTGAATTTACTGTGCTTTTACCTAAATTACAAGCTTATTTTGACAGGTGTCAGATCAGCAAATTTCACTCACCCTGTTATTTTTTATTAAAAAGGAGATTTCAAGTAATTGAATCAGTATAGTGCAATATGCTTACCCTTAAATAGGTTAATACCAATTAACCCTTTTAAATCTCGCTGAGTGGGAAAAAACTTAATGAATTTGGTGTAATAATGAATAAACAAAAGATCATTGATGAAATTCTCATCCACCTTGAGCATGAATTATCGCTAGCAGTCTTTGCTGCTAATGAAGCTCATTGTGCAGCTGTAGACGATCAATCCAAAGCAGAAACCCAATACGATACTTTAGCAATAGAAGCAGCATATTTAGCGGAAGGACAATCAAAACGTGTTACTGAGTATCAACAAGCGATCAAAGCTTTTCAGGCGCTTTATTTGGTAAAGTATGACCATAACAAAGCAATAAACTTAGCCGCTTTGGTGCAACTTTCAAAAGATGTTAACTGCAATAGCTGGTTCTTTATTGGCCCATTTGCAGGTGGTTTTCGTTGCACTTTGGCCGATAGGCAGATCACAGTGATCACACCACAATCCCCTATGGGACAAGCGATTAATGGCAAGTATCAAGACGATGATATTGAAATCTCGTTAGGAAATGAGAAATTAACAGACTATATTCATGCCGTGGAATAGATTATATTTTAACTCACTATTCTTGCAATAAAGCTTTGATTTCTTTTAAGTTAACTATTTTATCGTTCACTTTTAAATAAACAACGGCTTCGGCATGCACTAAGGTCGCTTCAATGACTCCTGGCATAGTGATTAATTTTTCAGCCACTTCATCAGCTTTCTGTTCACATGAAATGTTGGTAGAGAAGCTATAACTTTTAGATTTTTTCAACGGCTTCATAGTCGCAGCGCCTAAAACCCAAAACAGACTAAATAATGCCATAACAAGAAATATTGCTTGTTCACCATAGCGACTAGCAATCGCTCCGCCAAGTAAACCTCCTGTGAAAGCTCCCAAGAATTGACTACTAGAATAAATTCCCATAACACTGCCTTTGACACCACCAGGTGCGAGACGAGATAAAATAGAAGGCATAGTCGCTTCTAAATAATTAAATGCAGTAAAAAACATCACTACAGACAATACCAGGCTCCAAAAGCCACTCGGTAATGCCCACATCGCAAGTAGAGCAAAGGCTAACAGTACCACCGCAGCGGTAAACATTTCCTTTTCACGTTGTTTTTTAAGCGCGAAAATCATAAAAGGCACCATCAAAAAGAAAGAACCTAATAGGGTAGGTAAATACAGTTGCCAGTGATTTTCTAAAGCAAGACCTGCTGCAACAAATTGTTTAGGTAAAGTAACAAAACAAGCAGTTAACGCCATATGAAGAATAAAAACCCCCCAATTTAGACGGGTTAACTGTGGGTGACGAATTAGTGTGCTTAGTTGTTCAGGTAAAGCAACACTATCGCCTTTAGGTGCGCGGTTTACTGAATATGGCACCATATATTGGATCATTAGCATGGCAAATAACGTTAACACTGCAGTAAACCAAAATAAGCCGCTTAAACCAAATGCTTCTGCGACAATTGGGCCAAAAACCATTGCTAAGGTAAACGAAAGACCGATAAACATACCGATAGTAGCCATAACTTTGGGTCGTTGCTCTTCACGACTTAAATCTGCCGCTAAAGCCAATACCGCGCTAGCAATAGCCCCCATACCTTGAATCGCTCGGCCAATGACAACGCCATAAATACTGTCAGACATCGCCGCGACAATACTACCTATAAGGAAAACGACTAAGCCTGCTAAAATAACTGGTTTACGACCATATTTGTCGGACAATATACCCATAGGTATTTGCAACATTGCTTGCGTTAAACCATAAGCACCTATTGCTAGACCTAACCATATCGGGCTATAACCCGTCAATTGCTCACCATAAATGGCGAACACTGGCAAGATCATAAATAAACCTAGCATTCTTAGACCAAAAACGGCGGCGAGAGAGAATGCAGCTTTCTTTTCTATACTATTTAAACCGGTAGCGCTCATATCGGATGGGTTCGAACCTAAAATT
>Ga0105359_10004381_pt1 | contig 11283 bp, 12 predicted proteins | sample GOMGulsemesocosm_6_FD_83659 | JGI IMG/M metagenome (GOLD analysis project Ga0105359, IMG submission 83659) | Methane-oxidizing microbial communities from mesocosms in the Gulf of Mexico - GOM8C Gulf of Mexico | ecosystem: Environmental > Aquatic > Marine > Cold seeps | place: Gulf of Mexico... | reverse complement strand
CCAGGGAAACGTTGTGGATCATAGTTAGTATTGGATGAAATAGCTTGGTCAACAAACTTTTGCATCAAGCCGACAAGCTGTAAGTAACCATGGTTGTTGGGGATATCCCATAACAGTTCATAGTTATCACGCAAGTTTTCATAATCAGGCACTACTTGTTTTAGGATACCGTCTTTACTGGCTTTAATGCTAATTAGACCGCGTGGGGGTTCAATACCGCTTGTCGCATTAGATATTTGGCTTGATGTTTCTGATGGCATTAACGCCGTCACTGTCGAGTTACGCAAGCCATGAGTTTGGATGTCATTTCGCAATGTTTCCCAATCGAGATGCAGTGCTTCATCGCAAATTTCATCCAGTGCTGATTTATAAGTATCAATTGGCAATATACCTCGCGAGTACGTTGTTTCATTGAATGCTAAGCAGGGTCCTTGTTCTTTTGAAAGGTTCATCGATGCTTTTAATAGATAATACTGAATCGCTTCAAACGTTCTATGGGTTAAGTTATTGGCACTGCCGTCAGAATACTTCACACCGTTTTTAGCAAGGTAATACGCATAATTAATCACACCGATGCCTAAAGAACGTCGTGCCATGGTTGACTTTTCAGCCGCTGGCATCGGGTAGTCTTGATAATCGAGTAAGCTATCCAGTGCCCGTACCGCTAGGTCAGCAAGATTTTCTAACTCATCAAGATTTTTAATTGCACCTAGGTTAAACGCAGATAATGTACAAAGTGCGATCTCGCCTTCTTCATCACCTGGGTGTTGCATTGGTTTTGTTGGTAATGCAATTTCAAGACATAAGTTACTTTGTCTAATCGGTGCTACAGCTGGGTCGAATGGACTGTGGGTATTACAGTGATCGACATTCTGAATGTAGATACGACCGGTACTTGCACGTTCTTGCATAACTAAGGCAAACAGTTCGCTTGCTTTAATCGTTTGTTTACGAATTGATGGGTCTTTTTCGTAAAGCGTGTATAGACGCTCAAACTCATCCTGATCTTGGAAGAATGCATCATACAAACCTGGCACATCAGAAGGACTGAAGAGAGTAATCGCTTTATTATCAATTAAACGTTGATACATTAGGCGATTTAGTTGCACACCGTAATCTAGATGGCGAACTCGGTTTTCTTCCACACCTCGGTTGTTTTTAAGTACCAGTAACGATTCTACTTCTAGATGCCATAATGGGTAGAATAATGTGGCAGAACCGCCACGTACCCCACCTTGAGAACACGATTTTACCGCTGTTTGGAAGTGTTTGTAAAATGGAATACAGCCAGTATGAAATGCTTCACCGCCGCGTATTGAGCTGCCGAGGGCGCGAATACGACCGGCGTTAATGCCGATACCTGCACGTTGCGATATGTATTTAATAATAGAATTAGATGTCGCATTAATCGAATCTAAGCTGTCATCACACTCAATTAAAACACACGAACTAAACTGGCGTGTCGGCGTACGCAGACCCGACATGATCGGGGTTGGCAGCGAAATCTTAAAGTGTGATGTTGCTTCATAAAAACGACGAATATAATCCATGCGCGTCGCACGGTCATAACTAGCAAACAGACTGGCCGCGACTAACATATAAAGAAATTGTGGGCTTTCGTAAATTTCACCCGAAATACGATGTTGCAGTAGATATTTACCTTCGAGTTGTTTAATTGCAGCATAAGAAAAATTCATATCACGCCCGTGATCAATCATTTTATCCATAGCGGCAAACTCATCGGCACTGAAATCGGCAAGTAAATGTGCGTCATAACGCTGTGCATCAACGTTTGTTTTCAAGTGATCAAAAAGCGCGGGTGGTTCAAACTGCCCATACGCTTTTTTACGCAGGTGAAAGACGGTGAGGCGTGCAGATAGGTATTGGTAATCAGGCGCTTCTTCACTGATAAGGTCAGCAGCGGCTTTGATCATGGTTTCATGAATATCTTCAGTTTTAATGCCGTCATAAAACTGAATGTGAGATTTGAGTTCAACGAGAGAGATCGATACATTGTTTAAGCCTTTGGCAGCCCATTTGATGACTCGGTGGATCTTTTCTAAATCAATGGTTTCTTGTTTGCCACTGCGTTTTGTTACCAGTAAATTTTTATTCATTTAGTTTATTGAATCCTAAAATAATGTAATCAATAAGCATTCCGTAATTCTTCCATAGAACGCTTATTTTGGATGATCCGTATCCGTATTGATATTTCGCTCAATACACAATATGTAGTACTTAACTTATGTTGTGCATACAGATAGTGTTATTGTCACTGTTAATCAAGGCGTGACATGTTGAACATAAGGCATCAACGGTATGATAATCTACATCAACTTTACGACTGACATCCGCTACGGTCAAATTGACCAACTCAAACAGCAAGTGATGCTCTAATGGTTTGGTTAATTTGCCTTTAGCGTCATACCAATCCAGTTTCTCTGTGGTGATAGGGCCCCCATCACAATGCTCACATCGACCTCTGCGAGGGGGTGATTTCAATGATCGTATCTCTGCCAAACATGGGCAAATGTCGCAACCGTAATTTACGGCCCAAATCATATGATTTAGTCGGCTTACCACATTGACGACAGAGGAGGTGTTTTCGTGTACTTTCAACTGCAATAGTGATCTTACGAACCGATAAATTAGTGTGGACGTCGATCACTTTCACATCTGGTAACCCTAACAGTTCCGCTGTAATATTGAGTGAACCAGAAGGAGTACCGAACATAGAAAAGACCTTAATTGTGTCATGATTGAAAGTGACACAAGTTTACTAAAATTAATTATTCCACGCAAAGACGCGTAGAGCCGATTTAAAGCCTTTTGTTGCTTCCCTTGCAAAGGCTTCAAGTTCTTGTTTTGTCATACTACCTATCCTTAATATGATTAGGTTAATAATAGGCAGTTACACAGATTTCAGGACAGGGTCTAACAATTAAGCTGATATGCGCTTGTTAAAAATATGGTCACTATTGAGCTGTATGAGATCCCATAAGTTACCGTATAGGTCCTTGAATACAGCTACAGTTCCATAATCCTGTGTCTTTGGCGGTCTCACAAACTCGACGCCCCTTTTTAATAGCTTGTTATAGTCTCGATCAAAATCATCTGTACTCAAAAACAAAAATACTCTTCCTCCACTTTGATTTCCGATGAACCTCTTCTGGTCTTCATCCCGAGCTCGTGATAGTAATATAGTGCAACCTATACTATTTGGAGGGGCTATGGTTACCCATCGTTTTTTTTCTTTCGGTTGAGGTATATCTTCAATAACTACAAAATCTAGCTTATCTACGAAAAATCTAATTGATTCGTCGTAGTCCGCAACTACTAGTGCAATATGAGCTAAGTTATTCATACAGATATGTCCAAGGCTTTTCCGCGGTTATTGTTCGCTAGATTACAGTTTCTATAAGAAGTATCATACGTTACTTCGTCTGTTATCCATTCAGGAAGAGAGTAGCTTTCCTCCTCACTGCTTAGTTCTATTTCAGCAAGAATAAGACCTTCGTTGTTGCCTTCAAAGAAATCAATTTGCCATTGATGGCCATCATTCATGCAATTTAGCCGTTTTTTAATGATGTGCGGATTTTCGCTGCAAATAGCGATAATGGATATAGCCATGTCATTAGGGATCGATACTTCGTGTTCTTCTCGAGTGACCAAGCTTATATCTGACTTAACACACAGAGTGTATGTATTATTTGACTTCCTAATTCTTAGTTCTCCTAGAGTATTATTTTCTATATAATACTGCTTTATCCTCTCTTCATTAGTACATTCTGTGATATCTAACTTTCTAATGTCAACTAGATACTTCCTTTCAATTTCAAATGTTTTCATAGTACTTCCCCAACGTTTCTTCTCTTCTGTGTTAAAATAAATGCATATGCACCAAAGACTACACCAAATGTAGAAATGGTCGCGATGCCAGCCCCTAGTTTTTCCCAACCGAAGTTAGATACAATTAAGGCTGCTAGTATAGGTCCCAAAAAGGCACCTGTATTACCTACGTGGATATACCCTGTTTTGAGAGCCAAGACCTCTCCTTCATCTTTAGAAAAATGGGCGATTAGTGAGAACACTCCGGATTCAATCACTCCTAGGAGGATAAAATGGAATATAAACTTCGATTGCGAAAAGTTAGCCTGTTCAAAAAGATCCATTGCATTAATGCCAATGCATAAAAAACTAACCGTAATCATAACAATGGCTCTGTTTACTGAAGCGAAAATAAATGATGAGGCAATGACACTGATTGTGCCGATTAGAGTGCACGTAAAAACAAGCTCTGACACAGCTTTAAAGTCACCATCGTATACGGTGTAGGCATATGATGTCATCATAGAAATAGTTGAGATATATAGCATAGTGAATGGCAAAAAAATAAGTAATGAGGCTATAAACCTTTTATTACTGAAAATTTCCGACATTAGATTCCTTGCATTATTCACTAGCGTTTCTGTAGTTTTTTTTGCACTGGAGTCTTCGCAGCTTCTGAATAGCCAGCTCACTGCGATTGTAAGAACAATGAACAAGCCGGAGTGAAAATAGAACGCTGCTTGCCAAGTAAATAATCTTAATATTTCTGGCACTAGAATACTTGATGTAGAAAAAGCTATACCAAAAACAGCTCCCCACAGGGCCATCACTATATTTCTATGATTTCCGCCGTAAGTGTAAATTAGCATTGGAATTGAGATCATCGCAACTATATTTGATGCACCCTCCAGAATACGAAGTAAAAGAAATAAATAAAATGAACTACATACTGCCATCATCGACGAGGTGGCAATCGCTAGGAATAGCGAAAAAATTAGAGAGCGTGTTGCCCCTATCTTCCGTATCCATAGTGCAAATAAGACCCCAAAAAGTATCCCAATAAAACTAACGGAAGAAATAAGAACGTTCGACTCTACCAATGAATAACCGTAGTGTTCTGAAAGTTCTGGTGAGATGAGCGGAAATTTGGAATATTGAAACGCAAAAGCTATGCCAACGATAAATAATAAAATAATCCTAGTCATAATAAATAATCCTCAAAGAAATAGAACGACGCCATAAATTAGGCAGAGTATTGGCACTGTCTTCATGAACATTGCAGTGGTAATTTTGCTGAAAATGTAGATATTCGTCAAAAGGTAAACTATTAGACAAACCGTTGAGTTTAATAGTGAAAAATCAGGTATGCTAAATTGAGATATCATACTAAGCCCAAATGCTTGGGATGTGGAAAAAATGATATAGCCGTAAGCGACGTTAGCTCTTATTTTTTCTTTAGACTTATATCTATTAGATACAAACGTTGTAAGGAGACCTCCACCTAAGTTACTACTCCCATGCACTAGCCCTGTGGCGGCCAAAAATATCCTCTCATGCTTTTGAGAAACAATGTTCATCCAATGAGATAGCGTCTCAGAAAAATATGTAAGTGAGGATAGGATTAAAGTAAGAGCTACGATATATCTGACACTATCCGTTATAAGCCCCGTGGAGTGAAGCATTATGCCAAGAAAAATAGACGGTACTGTAATGAGTGGAATACTTAGCTTTAAGTCTCTTACATAGCGTGTGTTGGACGCAAGTTGAATTATACTAATTGTAAGGGAGCATGGTATTAATAGCGTCAAAGCTTCAAAATAAGAGTACCCTAGGATTAGAAAGGTTGGAGTACCAAAGACTAATAACCCGACACCGTATACGGATTGAACAATCGCTAAAGCTACTATTATCGGTAATTCCAGCATCTAATTATCCCTATATGTGTGTATTGTCTTACTTGTCAGGTTTAGTGCCGTAAGCTCTCCATCATAAACACAACCAGAATCCAAGCTCATACATGAACCGTATTCTATACACCCTAGCTTAGACCAATGACCAAAGACAATAGTCGCATCCGAGCTGCTCCAATTGCCTTGTAATTCATACCATGGAATTATTTCATCATTGGAGAGCAGCAATGGATCAATGTTTAGGTTTTTTATGGGTTCACAGCTACTTCGGTTGATGAACCTTACACTAGTTACTAGATCGATTAACGTTGAAAATGTTTTGTTTTTTATTACGCTATAGACCCCATTTTCATCAATTTGTTGATTAATAGCGTTTATTTTCTCTTCGAAGTTAGAGAGTGGGATTGAAAAATCTACACCAGCATGTACCAGTATCACTTTATTTTCCCAATCAAAGATACCTATTTTCGCATTATTAAATGTTTTCATAAGTTCATCATCATTAATTTCCTTTGTAATCGAATACCACTGATTGTGTACGTCATTATGGTTCCCCGCGTAGTAGTATTGTAGAAAGCTGATGTCATTATTACCTAGAATTAAAGTGACACTTGATCCCAATTTTTTTATCTCTCTAAGTACGTCAATCGAGCCTTTTCCCCGGCCTATTATATCTCCGAGGAGGTAGAGCTTGTCTTTTTTGGGGTCGAATTTTATTTTATGAAGCAGCCCTAGGAATTCTAAATAACAACCATGGACGTCACCTATTGCATAACTTTTCATTGACTCGGATATCCTAGTAGTGACATGAATTCTCGGCGTCCATCTTGCCTAGTTGAAGGGAAGTGAATTCCGTTGCAAGATGCCGAATAATGAATATTGTGCTTTGTAGAGTTCAGCTCTATATAGCCTCTGAAGCTATCTGAGCTTTGATTATTTTCTATGGCTCCTTGAAAGTTTCGCTTGGTAGTCGACACGCAATGATTTGTACTAAATGGAAGTATTAATATGCGTGAACCATGCTTATTATATATGTCTTTCATTTTTGGACAGTGCCCGTTTACGACATGGAAGAGTGTATTATTATATTTAATCTCAGTGCAGTACACATCGTCTTCGACTTTCACTATATTGCTACTATTCTCCCAGGCACGATACAGTTCCTCCTTATAGCCATATTTTTTTATGAAAGCGTCCGCCCCAATTACCCTATGCTTTTTATTTGTAATAGACTGTATTTTCCTAGACATTCCTGTTATTACATGCATCAAAGTAGTCATTTTGGAATTCCGGAAGGCCTTGTAGTAAACTCCTTCAAGATATCCACGCTTCACAAAATCATAACTTGTCATTAGTTTTACCCCAGTAATTATGATCTTATTTTGAACTAATTTCTCGTCCAGGGTCCCAAGTAATTCATCCTTATCTCTCACTTTTGGGGCCAGTAGTTCTGGTTTTATCAGTATAATTCCGTCGGATAACATGTACTTATTTAGGTCAGGAGTGATTGAAACGTCTTTGCCGTCAGCGAACGATTGAATCAACCTGTCTGTGTATTGAGATATTCCGTATTTATGCATAATTTATGTTCTCATGCCTTTTTCTATATAATGGCTTAAGTTAATATACTCTATGGTCCAACGGTTTCTATACCAGATTAACTTAGTTATCGAAGCATTATTAACTATGTAGTCGATACTATCGTTATCATGTATAATTCTCATAATGGTCTTTATTACGCCACCGTGTGTTATTAGGGCAACTCTCTGCATGTCGCTATTAACTAGTTCTGACATGAAACATATCAGCTTCTCTTTAAACAATTGGTACTCTCTAGATTCAGAAGTTCTAGTGCATTCGATACTGCAGGTATCATACTCTGGTAGTTTTGAAGCAACATGAAAATGCGCCTCATTAAGTCTATGATCTTCTTTACTGCTTCTCGAAATGATCGACGAGGTTTGCTTAGCTCGCTTTAATCCACTAGATATAAACGTATGACTATCGAGGCTATCCCCTAGATGATTGGCTAATTGGTACGCTTGCCTAATACCTTTTGACGAAATGTCACTATCTCTGGATTTATCTTCTTCAGTCTGCCACTTTGATTCAGCGTGGCGAATAAGGAGTACTTCCATTTAACTCTCCAAAGAGTTGAGCTATTAAATAGCTCAACTTATATTTACATCATGCCAAGAGCTTTCGCCCCACGCTGATACTTAATGTCGTATATCACTTCTCGTTCGAACCGAGTCTTAAGGGAGTTAACTAAGTGCTCGATGAGAGTGATGACTCGTTCATCATCTTTAATTACATCGGGAATGCGAGGGTAAAGAGACACTTCTACTTCTCTAAATTCTACTCTTTTTTTACAGTCTGGATCTTTCCTAAAATCTGTAACTTTAGATCTATCAATGGAGCAGCGAAGTACGTCATAACCATCCAGTGTTACATAGAAAGTTGACCTGTTTCCGAACAAGATTAGTGCAGGAGACAGGCTTACAGCTTCTACGCCAAACTCTTTTTTCAGGAAGATGCCAGGGTGCTCTACATCCGTCCTCGTCAATAATTTTTTAACAATAGCGATTGATTTTTCACTGTATGGTTCTCGTTGGATTGTAGCTTTACTTTCACCTTCGAACACGTGCCTCCTATCTTTTCTATTCCCATATTTATCCTCAGGCATCTTAAACGCGCAGAATGCATGTGTAAGCTTGCTACAAGATGTTCTTATAAGCGCGCCAGTTGGTAGCATCGTAAGTTCGTCGTCGTCGTAGTAGACAGCAACATTTTGTGGTGGGTTGTCTCTTACGCCTTCTTTTTCTAGGAACTCAGCGCCTCTAATTACATTAGGAGTGTTTCTTTTTTCATAATCGAGCCACTCAAAAAATGACTGATCATCAATTCCATTCATATCGACTTTTACTGCTAATTGGTTAAAAATATCGTGACCGTTATTTTTGATATGCACGCTTTCAGTTTCAATGACTTTTAATTTGGTCGTGTCCATTATTTGCTCTCTATAATTTCTTTAAGTTTCGCCTCGAGAACGTCCGGGGTCATCATAGGCACGCTACTTTCGTTTCCACGATTAGCGTAGAATGTGTTGTAGGTGTTGCAGAAAACTCTTTCTCTAGGACCTCTAAGAACAAATGTAGTTAACTTCTCGTCTCTCGTAGGGAAGTCTACTCTATGCGTAGTAGCGTAGTTTAGATAGTATGTGTCCCCTTCCTCTACAGACATTTTTCCAAGGCTCACTAACTGCTTAACCTCCTCAAAGCTGCAGGTGTGGATATTTCCTGTCTCAGAAGGCAGATACTTATACTTTCGAAAGTCTTTGCTCTCTACTCTTAATTCTGACGACTCATAGAAGTTATTAGATACTAACTTCCCCCTCATCACATGGGACCAGAAGCTGAATCTATGGTCATGGATTAGCTCTTCTCTTTTCGTTTCATCATCTAAATTAGGGTTCCAATTATGCAATGTTATTCGAAAGCCTCGTGGGTCGAGGTTGTTCACCAAAACTATTTTGTCAAAATGATTAACGTGTTCATAAGAACGACTGGCTACCGCGATTAGCAGCTCCTCGTTTTTTAAGATTTCCTTGATTACCTTATTCGGGATATCTTCCTTTGCCATATCCTCTACTAGCTTTAGGTGATCATCGATATAAGATTCCTGGCTATGGGTTTCTTTGAGGTCTAAAACTTTCGCATTTAACCAGTCGTAATTTTCTGTACGGGAGATTACTTCCATATTTTCCTTCCCTTAAGTTGAACGTGGGCCACCTGCAGCGGCAACTAACATTTTGTAAAGTTAACTCTTCATCATGGAGTATGAGCACCAACGGTACGAAAACGTACGCTAGGCCTTACCGTTATTAATACTTTGTTTAAAGTACGGCTAAAGTTATAAGCTTTAGGCCGAAAAACAGGATTTTTAGTGAGTAACACATACGACCGTTCGTTATACGTAACCAGTAAGCCATTGAAATAATACTTAACGTACGTTTTCGGTCGAGTGGGCTTCAAACCCCCTTAATAATAGCTAAAGCATAACTAGCCACTATGAGGCACTTGCAAGTGGGTAATCACATTTGGTTAACCATTTGTAGTTAATCCAGCTGGCATGATAGACCAATAATTATAAAATGCAACAATCTGATAACAAATTAGCACTTAAATGCATAATTTAAACGCCAATTTGCAACATCAAGTTAACATTAAGCTAACATTTAAACTATGTTGTCGTAAGCTCACGTTATATCTTTATAATAAAGTAAAGCGTGATTATGAAGAGGCATATCAAGCTCATACTGCTAAATGTAGAGTAATGGATATCAGTCACTCGACAATTAGAAATATCTGGGTAAGAGAAAAACTGAATACTAAGGTGTTACGGCTCGAACGCGTAGAAGCATTAGCGAAAGCACCATAGTGAAAATGAGGGGGTGGACTACACTTAACAGTGTAAATGACAAAGTCCCACGGTAATTACTCCGTCACACTCCCTCGGTAATCACAACAGGTTCATTTACTGGTTCATTTACTGTTCCAACCTGCCACTGCGTATAACGCATCTTATGTAAGATCAGCGCCTGAAGAATGGTTCGTTACGTGAAATCTAGCGAACTAACTCCCACCTATAATTACTCTAGGCATGTAGCTAAAGACCACCAAACATCCCAATTATATTTCCAGTTACCACAACGAATAAGTATTACCTAGTAATAATTATTAAACCCTAATCTCAAAAACTCCAGATAGAAGGACCGCTTCTATGACTACTACAGAAATCATTAAAAAACATTTTTGATATGCTTAAACGTTAATCTGAATACACGCTAGAAGAAATAAAATAGGGAGCATGAATCTATGTGGGCAGTCATTAGTATATCGCGTCAACTGAAGTTTTATGATCTAAAAAATAATGATCAAGGTATAGAAGTTGACGGAGTTAATTATTTCATTGAACAAAAAGGATGGGCCCCGGAGATTAAATTTGATCATAATTTTGCGGTAAAAAAGTTGTTAATGACTAATATCCCACTATTTATTAGTAAGTCAGATGCAAGAAAAGAAGCTATTAAAGTGGGGCTAACAGGGTTTAAATATTTGAAACTAACCCCATCAATTATCAAATTAACTTAATAATAAACGGAACAGAACAAACGGTAACGACACCAAAACTAACCAACAATAATGAAGCCCCCCCCCAGCGGCGGCTTCGGGCGTGGCGGTGCCGAAGCTACGTAATGGGCAAACTAAATACTCTGCGGTTTTTTGCAGGGCATTTAGTGCAGTCTATGAAGAAGCTTGGGCACGGGAAGCCGCTGGTATTCCTGCGCAGCAGGGATGATATGGCTGCAACCAAACTGAATACAAAAATAAAGCGTAATGCATCCACCGAACATTGGCCGGCTTCGGGCGTGGCGAGTACCGTAGCGGGTGAAATAGCTGAAGTGGTAAACATTCTGTGTTGATGTTTACGCAGTATGTTTGTCACAAAAGCTGTGAACTGCGTAGGTGCAGGGAGGCCAATG
>Ga0105359_10004368_pt1 | contig 11304 bp, 8 predicted proteins | sample GOMGulsemesocosm_6_FD_83659 | JGI IMG/M metagenome (GOLD analysis project Ga0105359, IMG submission 83659) | Methane-oxidizing microbial communities from mesocosms in the Gulf of Mexico - GOM8C Gulf of Mexico | ecosystem: Environmental > Aquatic > Marine > Cold seeps | place: Gulf of Mexico... | reverse complement strand
CGTCTTAGCATACTTGTGTAACAATTTAAAAAACAAGCTGTTTTATGGGATTCCTCACCAAGTTTTTACTTGCTATTGTGGGTAGTTGTGGGTTGTAGTTCATTTAAAAGAAGAATACAGCTCAATAATCAATGGTTTTGAGCTATATAAGTTTTCATTATGAGCTTAAATTAAGAAAATTTTGATGGTGTTGTTGTTACTTTTAGTTGTGCGACCCTCAAAAGAATCTTCAAAGATTAATAATAACGCTTGTGATTATGCGAAGTGATATGTTAAAATGAAAGAATACTCCCTTCTTATGGAATTCTTTATTTTACAGCTATAATTTTTGTGTTAATAGAAATATTTAACCTTCCATACAGTACAACTTTTGTTACAATATTTTACTATGTAATCGGATTGTTGTTTTATATAACGCACTAGAATATAGAGGTGTACGTAGTAGGGTCGGCTTTGTGGGAGATGTAGGTTATTTGTAAATCAGGAGTGAATTAGGATTACTTTAAAAAATAATTTTTTCTAATTTTTTTTTTACCATCTTTGCGACATATTTAATTTACTGTAGTATAAATGACCGATTCTCAGAATTTAAATGATGTGGAATTAATAAATCGACTTAAAAAAGACGACGAGACCGCATTGACTGAGATTTATGATAAATATTGGAAACCTTTATTTATATCGTCTTATAATTTATTAAAAGACAAAGAGGTTTGTGAGGAAATTATACAGGATATATTTATTGATATCTGGAAAAACAGAGAAAAAATTCAAATTAAAATTTCATTGAATAGTTACTTATACGCTAGTACTCGCTATAAAGTATTTAATCATTTCCGAAAAAAAAACAATGAACTTCGCGTCGAACTTTTCGAATCGTTGAATAAAAGATTTCAATATGCTACTCCCGAAACTAAATTGATGCATCAGGAATTGGTGATACAAATTGAAGGGATTGTAGAGTCATTACCTCCAAAATGTAAGGAAGTTTATAAAATGAGTAGGGATGAACAATTAAGTCATAAAGAAATTTCAGATAAATTAAATATTTCAACTAAAACCGTTGAAAATCATATTACTAAAGCACTTAGAGTAATAAAAGCTTCCCTTGGGTATTCCGCAACCATAGATTTAGCTTTATGGGTTTCTGAAAATTTATAATAATTTTCATCATTATCAAATAAACATCTATTACCTTATTTTTCTGCTAATATTCTTATTTTTTAAGTGGTATGAATTCATATTTGATTGCTTAAATAAAAAAAATATGAATTTGTAGTAGGGGGTGTTGTCAGAAAATGTTACTTCACTTATATAATCACACAAAGATTGTATTACTATAATGAAAGAGCAACAAGAAAATAAGGAATATTTAAAAAAGTTAATCGATAGGTTAATTAGCGGAACAGCTTCTGTAGCAGAAGAAGAAAAATTAATAAGTTATTATGAAAGTTTTCAAAATTCGCAATGGGTTGAAGAATTAGGACTGGAGCATGATGTTAAAGAGAAAATTCATACTCGAATAGTAGCTTCCATAAATAATTCAAAGAGTCAAAAGCCAGTATTTAAGCTTTTCACTGTTTTAAAATATGCTGCAGCAATTGTTGTACTATTTTCAGTATCGAATATTGTTTTTAAAAATAATTTTTCCGAGCAAGCCATCACCAAAAAAGCAATTGATAACATTAAACCAGGTTACGAAAAGGCGGTGTTAATTTTGGGAGATGGAACCTCCGTTAATTTAGAAGAACATAAAAATGAGGTGATTGCTTCAAATAGTTTAACTGTAGTTCAAAATAAAGAGAATATATTAAAGTATGAGCTAAAAGAAGCTACTTCGGAACAAGTTTCTGAAAAAGAGATTTACAATACACTTCTGGTTCCTACCGGAGGAATCTATCAGGTAAACCTTCCTGATGGAACCAATGTTTGGTTAAACTCACAATCATCTTTAAAATATCCAGTAAAGTTTATTGGTAATCAGCGAATTGTTGAGTTGGAAGGGGAAGCCTATTTTGATGTTACCAAAAACGAAAAAGAATTTATTGTTAAAACCCTTACCGCTGATATTACGGTTTTAGGAACCGAATTCAACGTTTCTGCCTATAAAGAAGATGGTTATTTCGCATCTACTTTAGTAGAGGGAGAAGTTAAATTAAGTGGAGAAAACAACTCAGTGATGCTTCAGCCAGGACAACAGGCTTATTTTACAACATCAAATTTAACGATTGAATTAAAAGCGGTAGATACATCTATTTATACAGCTTGGCTGGAAGGTAAATTTTATTTTGAAAGAGAAAAATTGGGACACATTTTGGGTAAAATGAGTCGTTGGTACAATATTGAGATTGAATTTGAAGATGAAACTATAAAAAATGAGACTTTTACAGGAGTGGTTTTAAAAGATAAATCAGTAGATAATTTGTTAAATAAAATTACCCAAACAACAAACCTTAATTATACAATTATAAAAAATAAATCAGATGAAAAATACAAGCTAATGATAAAACGAAATTAGCAAGCATAAAAAAACCGGAAAATGCTACGAACATTACCCGGCTAAAGCGTTGCTAATCAAATCTCTTTGAACAGAAATCAATAATTAACTAAACATTCAAATTTATGAAAAAAAAGTTTACCACCATACGTTGTGGAACATTAATCAATCAGGTCCCTTTAATTCTTTGGATAATGAAACGAACCCTTATATTGTTTATTCTATTTTTTAGTATTTCGGCCTCGGCCTTCTCTCAGAAAATCACTATTAATCTGGGGAAAGTGACGTTGTATGAGGCACTTAAAAAAATAAAAAGTGAAGCAAAAGTAGATTTTTTCTATAGTGATAGAGAATTAAATGTAGATAGAGTTGTAATTGTAGATTATAAAAATACAGATGTTGTTAACATTGTTTCTAATTTAGTTGGAGATAAATTCAACGTTCAGTTAACAAATGACAGTATTATTTTAATTACACCCGTGGAGCCAACTCCCGCACAAAATACAATAATTGTAAAAGGAGTTATTAAAAATGAACTGGGAGAATTATTGCCCGGTGTAAATATTATTTTGAAAGGAACTAACTATGGAACCACTTCAGATATTGATGGTAACTATTTTGCAAATGTAGACGAAAACTCCATATTGGTTTTTAGTTATGTAGGGTACCATACGCAGGAAGTTCAGGTAAAAGGAAGAACTAAAATAAATATTGTTTTAAAACAAAACGTAAAAGAACTTGAACAAGTCGTAATTACAGGAATTGTTCAAAGAAATAAAGAAAGTTTTACAGGTACTATAAAATCAGTAAAAGGAGCTGAATTAAGAGCTGTAGGTAATTTAAATGTGATACAAAGTTTAAAAACTATTGATCCTTCCTTTATTGTATTTGAAAATAATACACTAGGATCCAACCCAAATGTATTACCTAATATTGAAGTTCGAGGTAAAACAAGTATCTCTACATCAGGTCTTAAAGATGAATTTGGAGCAAACCCAAACCAACCTTTGTTTATTTTAGATGGTTTTGAAACCGACTTAAGAGACATTGTAGATTTAGATATGAATCGTGTTGAATCTATTACTATATTAAAGGACGCTTCTTCTACGGCTTTGTACGGAGCCAAAGCTGCCAATGGAGTAGTTGTGGTAGAAACGGTAAAACCAGTTGCAGGAGAATTAAGAGTGACTTATAATTCAGATTTTAGGATTGAAATGCCGGATTTAAGTGATTATAGTTTAATGAATGCAGAAGAAAAACTGGAATTTGAAAGACTTTCAGGAAGATGGACAAGTGTATTCGCTGGTGTGGATCACCAATTTGCGTTAGACCAACAATACAATACTATTTTAGCAGAGGTTAAAAGAGGGGTTGACACTTATTGGCTGAAGCAACCATTACAAATTGGAACCTCATTAGGACATTCATTATTTGCAAGTGGAGGTGATGAGACCATTACCTATGGAGTTGGATTGGATTATAAAAAAATTAATGGTGTTATGATTGGCTCTGATAGAGCTAATTGGGGAGCAACAGTTAGTTTAAATTACAGAAAAAACAAATTAAATATTTCAAATAAATTATTTGTTCGAGGATACGAAGCTAACGAATCACCTTATGGAGCCTATTCGAATTTTGCATATGCAAATCCTTATTATAGAATGAGAGATGAAAATGGCATTATTACAAAATTTTTAGATACTGATACCAATGTAAGTGGTTATAAAGATTATAACGTTGTAAATCCGTTATACAATGCCACGTTAAATTCAATTGATAAAAAGAATAATGTTAAAATCCAAAACAACCTGAGAGCCATCTTAACTTTTTCAGATCAACTTAGATTACAAGCCAATTTACAATTGACTAAAGGAGTGGATACTCATGTTAAATTTTCTCCTCCGGAACATTCTAATTTTATTGATACCAATGTTTTTGAAAAAGGAAGCTATACGAATGTTAGAACTGATAATTTTAGTTACAAATTTAACGTAATGGCTACTTATGCAGCTATATTCAAAGAGAAAAATAGTTTTACTGCAAATTTAAGAGCTGAGATAGAAGAAACTGACAATAAAAGGTTGGGGATAGCAGCTGTTGGATATCCTTCTGGTACCAATGGAAATCCAGCCTTTTCGTTCAGTTATAAGCCAAACGAAAGTCCTTCTACAGCTTTAAGTTTGTATAGACGAGTAAACATACTTGGAAGTATCAATTATTCTTACGATAATATTTATTTACTGGATGCAACATATCGTTTAGATGGATCTACCACATTTGGTAATAAAGAGAGATTTTCTCCTTTTTATTCCGTAGGACTTGGGTTTAATTTACATAATGCTTTGAAGATAGATAAAAATGTTGTTCAAAAACTAAAGTTAAGAGGAAGTATTGGGTCTACAGGAAATCAAAGTTTTGGAAATAGTCTTGTAACAACCTCCGTTTATGGATTTAACGATGGGTTAAATATTTTTGGACAAGGAATCATGTTGCAGACTTTAGCCAATGAGAATTTGAAATGGCAAACTACACTGGACAAAAGTGTTGGGTTAGAGTCTTCACTTTTTAATAATAGGTTGAATGCTGAATTTAATGTGTTTGAAAAAAATACAGACCCCTTAGTGGTTGTGGTAGATTTACCATCTTCAACAGGAATTTATGGATACCCAATAAATGCAGGAACATTAAATACAAGAGGTGCTGAAATTGACATTCGCTATTCTCCAATATATAATTTGGAAAATGAGCTAGTTTGGTCTCTTGGATATACAGCTATTATGTATGATAGTAAATACGATGGGTTTAGCCAAACGTTACAATCTTTAAATGAGAATGAATTATCAAGTAATTCGTTAATTAGATTTAGAGACGGTTTTAGGCCTGATGACATTTGGGCAGTACCTTCATTAGGAATCGACCCAGCAAACGGAAGAGAAGTTTTTTTAACAAAAGAAGGAACTACAACTTATGAGTTTGATTCAGATAATGAAAAGGTAATGGGGAATACAACACCTGATGTTGAAGGGGTGATTAGTAGTAATTTGAGAATTAAAAATTTCTCCTTTGGATTAAATTTGCGCTATAGACTGGGAGGCGATACCTTTAATTATGCCCTGTATAATAAAGTGGAAAATATTGATAGAGAGCAGGTAACCTTAAACCAAGACAGAAGAGCCTTGTATGACAGATGGCAAAATGTAGGGGATGTTACAAGATTTAAGTCTATTTCTTTGACAAGTACAACACAAATTTCGTCTCGTTTTATACAAAAAGAAAATATATTATTAGGAGAGTCTATCAATTTTGCCTACGAGTTTAGAGATTCACAATGGGTAGAAAAACTGGGATTATCACGTCTAAGATTATCAGCTTATATGAATGATATTTTCAGAATTTCAACGGTAAAAGTAGAAAGAGGAATTGACTATCCTTTTGCAAGAGCCGTTTCGTTTAGTTTAAATGCTTCGTTCTAATTTAAAAATGATAACAATGAAAAAATATATAAAGAATATAGCAGGAATTTTATGTTGCATAATGGTAATTTCTTGCAACGATTATTTGGACGTACAACCTGAGGATAAATACTTAGAAGACGATGTTTACAATTCAGAAGGTGGTATTGAAACAGTTTTGAATGGCATTTATATAAATATGTCTGATGAAGATACCTACGGAGGAAATATGACAATGAGTACTGTAGAAATATTAGGTCAACAATTTAATACCATACAATCTAGTCATGAATTTCATGATATGGGGCTTTATAATTATACTGAAAGTACCGTAAAAAGTAAGTTTGAAGCCATTTGGTCTGATATGTTTGTGAATATTTTAAATCTTAATAAATTTATTGAAAAAATGGACGGTGTTTCAGGAGTGTTATCTACTGAGAAATCAAATATTTTGAAAGGGGAAGCGTATGCTTTAAGAGCTATGATGCACTTTGATGTATTAAGGTTGTTTGGTCCAATTTATAGTAACAACCCAGAAGGAGCATCAATTCCTTATTATACCAAGGCTAAAACTGAAATTGCTCCGTTAGAGTCTGCCACAAGTATACTTACTAACGTACTACAAGATTTGGATTTGGCGGAAGAATTATTAAGCGAAGATCCAGTGAGAGAATATGGTAGCGCCTATATTTTTATGGGAGATGATGATAATGACTGGGAAAATTTTTACAGGTTTAGAAATATACGTATGAATTATTATGCGGTGAAGGCATTACAAGCAAGAGTTAATTTATACGCAGGGAACACTACGGAAGCTTTAATAGCTGCAAAAGGGGTAATAGAGGAAGCTTCACAGTTTATTCCTTGGACACCGCCTGTAGATATAATTTCTGCAGGAGGGAATCCAGATCGTGTTTTTTCAAGCGAAATTTTGTTTGCTGTTCAAAATATTGAACTTTACCAAAGACAATATGATTTTTTTGATAGTAGCTTAACAGATTATAAAATTTTGGCCCCAAAGGAATCGAGATTGTCAGATGTTTTTGAAAATAATTTTAATGATTATCGTTTTAATTCTACTTGGATAGCCCCAACAGTAGGTGCAAAAACATATAAAACGTTTTATAAGTTTGATGATGTAGAGGATGCAACAAGTAATTTTAGATTTATGCAACCTTTAATTAGAATGAGTGAAATGTATTATATCGCTGCAGAAACTGAAATAGACCCTTTACTAGCTCTTAACTACTTAAATACAGTGAGATATAACCGAGGTTTAGGAGAACTAGGGTCGGAAGCAGATATAGAAAGTGAGATTCTAAAGGAATACAAAAAGGAGTTTTACGGAGAAGGGCAGTTATTCTTTTATTATAAAAGAAAAAATATGACTAGCATCCCAAGTGCTAATTCCGAAACAAAAAATCTTACTATGGGCGTTGATCAATATATGGTTCCTTTACCAGATTCAGAAACCACTTACAGAACAAACTAGTCAATTTAAAATTTAAAAATATGAATCTTATGAAAAAATATATAAATAGCTTATTAATACCTTTCCTAATGGTGTTTACTTTTATTTCTTGTGAAGAAGAAGAGATAGCGACTTTTAGTGGTAAGGATGTGGTTTATTTTCAGTGGGCATTAGACGGCGTTGATAACTATGCTGGTGCTCAGATAGATAGTGCCAATGTAACCTTTGCATATTCATTACCGACACAACTAACGGATTCAATTATTAAAATTCCTGTAAAGGTACAGGGTTTTAGTTCTAATGAATCTAGAACAGTGAATGTAAGAATAATGGATAAATCAACAGCTGAAAAAGGAATTCATTTTGAAATGCCAGATGAAATTGAAATTCCTGCGAATGAGTTTATTGCTTTATTACCCGTTAAAATAAATCGTACTGCAGATATGAAATTGGAAAATTTTAGCTTGCATATAGAGTTAATTCCAAATGAATATTTTGAAACGAGTCTAGTAGGTGAAAACCAAAGTGACAATCGTGTTAGTGCTTTAAAATACAATCAATTTGAAGTGGTTATGAACGATATTTTATCAGCTCCTATTATTTGGAGCCAATTTTTGCATTATTATTTAGGTGATTTTTCAGCTAAAAAATTGTACTTATTTGCAGAGGTTAATGGGTACGATAGTGTGCCTGACTTTAATCCGCCTCCTAGTGTTCCAGTATTGTTTGGTCAAATTGCCACTTTTAAAGCATATCTATTGGAACAAAAGGCAGCAGGAACTCCAGTTTTAGAAGATGATGGTACAGAAATGGAATTAGGGCCTTATGCTTAATTGTTTAATTTTAATTGTAAAAAATATGTTAAAAAATATAAAATTATATTGCTCTCTTGTACTTTGTGCAGTAATATTTACATCTTGTATAAAAGATGAGGGGAACCATGACTATGTAGATATTGTAGAAGTTCAGTTCGCAGGAATCGAAGAGGAATATTCCGTTCCAAGATTCGAAGATTTAAAAATAGCACCGAATTTGGTGTTTTCAGAAGAAGGGGCTGATGAAAACCGTTTTTCTTATAGATGGCTTGCTTTTTTCACCCAAGGTCCCCCATCAAATGATAATTTGACAGAATTGGCGACTACTAAAAATTTAGATATTAAATTGGAATTGTATCCGGGAAAATACGAGTTGTATTATTTTGTAAAGGATAGTAAAACAGAAGTAGAATGGCAATACAAAACAAACCTAGAAGTGGTAAACAGTACCTATGAAGGTTGGTTGTTGTTAAATGAAGTGAATGGAGGTTCAAGATTGGATATGTTGTCTTTACTTGGAGGAGAGTACCAATCATTTCATGATGTTTTAAATTATGTTGGATCTGAATTAACGTTGGAAGGAACACCAGGATTTGTGTATTCCTATTCATACGATCCAAATTTTTATGGAGTGTATGTTTCTACTTCAGGAAATGGAACTACCAAGTTAGAACCAAACACATTCTCTTGGGAGAAAACAAATAATGTATCCTATGAGTTTTTATCTTCTCAACCTGAAAATTTGGAATTGGATAACCTAATTGCTAAAAGTTTTGAAAATGCCTTTGCTGTAAAGGATGGAGATATTTATTATTATCACAGAGTTAGAGGAACTATGTTTAATATACCTGTAAATAATGGTTATAAAGCCTCCCCAATGATCGCAACAGGTACTGGGTTTGGATTCTGGAGCATCATTTATGATACAACCAATAAACAATTTTTACGTTTTTATGGAGGCACAGGGCAGGCTTACCCTATTTCTGGAGGAGCTTTGTTTAGCTGGACAACGGGTAAAGAATTGGTGTATATGACCTCTTCTGAATATAACAGTAGTGGAGGAGCAGAAACTTTTGCAATATTAAAAGATGCTAATGATGGTAAACAATATTTAGCTGTTTTTAGTGCTACTACTTTTGGACAGTCTTATTATGGTGAAATTACAGCAACTGATTTTGATCAGGCAACGAGTTATGCTGTGAGTCCGGATTATGGTTATTTATTTTACGCTGTTGGAAGTAAAGTGTACCAATATGATTTTTCTTTAGGAACCGCCAAATTAATGTTGGATAAAGGAGCGGAAGAAATCTCTATGATTAAATTCCATGATTTCTGGGGAAATAGTAAATATGAAGATTTACAACGCCAATTGATTGTTTGTAGTTATAATCCATCTGGAACGGAAGGCTCAAACGGAACTATGGAATTGTATTCAGTGCCACCTGTTAATGGCCAAATTATATTAGAAACTAGTTATACTGGTTTTGGTAAAATTAAAAGTGTTTCCTACAGAGAAAGATACTAATTCAAATAAATAATTATTAAAACAGGGTTGATTTTAATCAATCAACCCTATTTTTTTTCAAAATATTTTGTTTTGAGAGGTGGACGTATATGCTTAAAAATCAAATAATTAATGGTTTTGTTTTAACATAATTTTAATAGGAGAAATTCAATTTTCTTGATGGTTTTGCAATAGTTTTGTCTCAGTTTAAAACGTTAAAAAAATGAAAAATAAGATAACTATAATCGTAATAATGGTACTTTTTATAGTGCCTAACTTTACAAAGGCTCAAACAAATTTTGTTGTAGAGTCTTGGAATGGAATAAAGGAAAAAGCAAAGAATGAAAATAAATTGATTTTTGTTGATTTGTACTTACAGGTTGCGCGCCATGCGCAAAAATGGATAAAGTAGTGTTTCCAAATATGCAGGTGTCCAAATTTTTGAATGAGTATTTTATTTCGTTTAAGTCTGATATTTTTAAAGAAGAAATTGGAAAAAAAATGAGTTTAAAATATGGAGTCACCGGATTTCCAACCTTTCTCTTCTTAACTGCTGATGGTAAAATTATTGATATTGCCTCGGGGTACCAATCTGTTGAAGAGTTTTCTGATTTATTAGCTTTAGTAACAAAAAATGCTTCAGAAAAAAAAATCAAGAAATACAGTACTAAATTAGATGCAGATTATCCAGGTTTTTACAGGGATGCTTATATGAAAAACAAAAGAAATGTTTCATTCGAAACCATAAACAATTATTTAAAAGAGCAGAAGAACCTAGATACAGAAATTCCATTTGTTGTAATTACAGGTCTTAGGGTAGGTGGGTATTATGCAGATTATATGTTAAACAATGCTCAACAACTGTCAATGGATTATAGCAGAGTGCAAGTTAAAAATTACCTGCAAACTATAATTTCCAGAAAAGCTAAGTCTTTTGGGGAAATAGGTAATCAGCAGGCTTTTAAAAAGGTATTGGCAAAAGCTAAACCGGTATTTACTCCAAAAGAATGGAATAGATTCAAGAGTGTTTTTCAAGAAGATTTTAATAAAAACAAAAAAATATAACACATATTTAGAAAATTTAATACTATGAAACTATTTAAAATAACATTGGCTGTTATAATGGCCACACTAGTACTTTCATGTACTAGTAATTCATCAGGTGAAAAGAATGGATACACCACTATAACAGGTATTTTTGATATGCCTTATAAAAATGAAGTAACCCTTTCAAAAATTGAACATGGAAAATCTTTTGTGATTGCCACCTCAGTTTTAAACGCCAATAAAGAATTTGGATTTAATGTAAAACCTGAAAAAGAAGGGTTTTATGAAATAGGAGATAAAGATATAAAAGTTCCTATGTACCTTAAAGGAAATCAGGCTTTCAAAATCTCTTATAATACTGATGGATACCAACTTTTAAATACTCCTGATAGCGAGAATGAGGTATTGTATAAATGGGTTCAAAAAATTGATACTTTGAAAATGTTTGATTTTAAAAGTGGAGGTAGAACTACCTTTAAAGATTTTTTTCCTTTTTATGAAAAATTTATTCCTGAAAT
>Ga0105359_10004366_pt1 | contig 11308 bp, 8 predicted proteins | sample GOMGulsemesocosm_6_FD_83659 | JGI IMG/M metagenome (GOLD analysis project Ga0105359, IMG submission 83659) | Methane-oxidizing microbial communities from mesocosms in the Gulf of Mexico - GOM8C Gulf of Mexico | ecosystem: Environmental > Aquatic > Marine > Cold seeps | place: Gulf of Mexico... | reverse complement strand
ATATTTTTATCAAGTTTGACGTCATTGCCTGCCGATGTTAATCCGGTAACACGGATCACCGAGGTTAATCACCAGCGACAACAATTTCCGCTTGAAATAAGTCTGAGTGCCAGTTATCAATTTAAAGATTTTCTACTTTCAGCGGATCTAAACTATTTTACCCAAGTTGCTGCGAGTCATGCAGCTGTTGAAATTATAGGGACACCAGTAACGCGAACATTAAATGAAGTGTTGAATTGGTCGGTGGGATTTGAATATCAGTTTTCAAAAAATACTGCGCTTCGTTTGGGGCTCTTTACCGATAATTCTAATGGCGATATTGATACTGAAATAAACTACCAAAGAGTAGAGGATATAGACCTTTTAGGTTTTTCTTCATCTATTGAAACCGATTTCATTGGTAATAAAGTGACGTTTGGCTTTTATTATAAACAAGGGCGCGGCGATGTTCGATATGCTGATATTCGTTCAGTGGAAGCGATTGTAGGGTTACCGTTGTACCCCGATAATGGTAATCACGATATTGCTCATGCCAAGAAAAAATCGTTAGTACTGTTTTTAAGTTTAAATTTTTGAATAGCTATGAAAAATTAATGTTATTTCAAAGCATTGATAATTAGATTATTATGAACGCATTATCTCGACTTATAAAATGGAATAGCAATGTCTTCAATTATCCCCGTTATTATGTGTGGCGGTAGCGGTACCCGTCTTTGGCCGCTCTCGCGAGTGCAGTATCCTAAACAGTTTTTATCACTAGTCAATGATACCAGTATGTTACAAGATACGCTGGCGAGATTACCTGCGGAGCACCAAACACCGGTATTTATTTGTAATGAAGATTATCGTTTTTTAGTGGCTGAGCAAGTGAAGCAAGCGCACTGTCAGCAAGCGGCAATATTACTTGAGCCGCAAGGTAAGAATACTGCACCGGCAGTGGCATTAGCGGCATTAAACGTAATCGATGACGACCCTGAGGCGTTATTATTAGTGTTGGCTGCCGATCATGTTATTAAAAATACGGCACAATTTCATCAAGCAATTGCTACCGCTACCCCTGTGGCAGAGCAAGGTAAATTGGTAACGTTTGGCATTGTACCAACCAAAGCTGAAACGGGTTACGGTTATATTAAACAGGGTGAGCAGCACGTTGGTGTTAATGGCGAACAAGGTGCCTACCAAGTGGCAGAGTTTGTTGAAAAGCCAGATCAAGCAACGGCAGAAACGTATTTAACGTCGGGTGACTATTTATGGAATAGTGGCATGTTCATCTTCAAAGCCAGCCGCTACCTCGAAGAATTACAAAAATTCAGACCCGACATTCTAGAAGCTTGCCAACGTGCCATGAGTAAAAAAGCGCAAGACTTAGACTTTATTCGCCCTGACAAAGACGCTTTTTTACAATGCGGCAATGAATCGATTGATTATGCGGTAATGGAAAAAACTGCCGATGCGGTGGTGGTGCCGCTTGATGCCGGTTGGAGTGATATCGGCTCGTATTCAGCACTTTGGGAAGTTAGCGAGCAAGACAAACAGAAAAACGTGATCAAAGGGGATGTTATTGCCCATGATACTTCAAACTGTTATTTACACAGCCAACATAAGCTTATTGCCACTGTGGGCGTTGACAACTTAGTGGTAGTAAATACCCCTGATGCAGTATTAATCGCGGATAAAGATAAAGTACAACATGTAAAAGCAATAGCGAATCAACTAAAAGCATTGCAGCGCCCTGAAGCGAACTTGCATCGTGAGGTTTATCGACCTTGGGGCAAGTACGACAGTGTTGATAATGGCGAGCGTTTTCAAGTAAAACGCATTACCGTAAACCCTGGCGCTAAATTATCCGTGCAAATGCATCATCATCGCGCAGAGCATTGGATTGTGGTTTCAGGCACTGCCAAGGTAACATTGGATGATAACACCATCCTCCTAACTGAAAATCAATCAACCTATATTCCGGTAGGCACAGTGCACGCCTTAGAAAACCCTGGGAAACTACCCTTAGAGATGATTGAAGTACAATCAGGCAGTTATTTAGGTGAAGATGATATTGTTCGTTTTGAAGATAGATATGGAAGAGTAGATAAATGACCACATTAACGTGCTTTAAGGCATACGACATCCGCGGCAAGTTGGGTGAAGAATTAAATACCGATATCGCCTATCGTATCGGCAGAGCCTTTGCTCAACATACCAAAGCGAAACAAGTGGTGGTGGGCGGCGACATTCGTTTAACCAGTGAAGAGCTGAAGTTAGCGCTTGCTAACGGGTTGATGGACGGCGGTACTAACGTTATTGATTTAGGTTTGTGTGGTACTGAGCACATATATTTTGCCACCAGTCATTTACAATGCGATGGCGGTATTGTGGTAACGGCCAGCCATAATCCTATCGATTACAATGGTATGAAATTGGTTCGTGAACACTCTAAACCGATCAGTGGTGATACTGGTCTTTTGGATATTAAAGCACTTGCCGAGCAGAATGAGTTTACTGACGTTGCTCAAAAAGGGCAGTTAAGCCAACAAGATATTAGCCAAGCTTATACCGAGCATTTGCTGACTTATATTGATACGACTAATATCACACCGCTTAAGTTGGTGGTTAATGCCGGAAATGGTGCTGCAGGGCCAGCACTCGATTGTATTGAACAAGCATTTAATGCGCTTAAAGTGCCGGTTGAGTTTATTAAAATTCATCATCAGCCTGATGGAAATTTTCCCCATGGAATTCCTAACCCGCTGTTGGTAGAGAATAGAGCGGCGACACGCGATGCGGTAATAGCGCATAAAGCCGATATGGGTATTGCCTGGGATGGTGACTTTGATCGTTGTTTCTTATTTGATGAACAAGGTCAGTTTATTGAAGGTTATTACATTGTTGGCTTGTTGGCTGAAAATTTTCTGAACAAACATAAAGGCAGCAATATTATCCATGATCCGCGTTTAACCTGGAATACTATTGATATTGTTGAGCAAGCCGGCGGTACCCCGATTCAAAGTAAAACAGGGCATGCGTTTATCAAAGAGCGAATGCGTAGTGAAGATGCCGTTTATGGCGGTGAAATGAGTGCTCACCATTATTTCCGTGATTTCTTCTATTGTGATAGCGGTATGATCCCATGGTTACTCATTGCAGAATTAGTTTGTTTACGTAATAAGCCGTTATCTAGCTTAGTTGCCGAGCGTATTCAGGCGTATCCTTCTTCTGGTGAAATCAATAATAAAATTGCCGATCCTAAAGCGGCTATTACGCGGGTCTATGAACATTATCGTCAGCAGGCGCAAGTCATTGATGAAACCGATGGTATCAGCATGGAGTTTGATACGTGGCGGTTTAACCTACGTAGTAGTAATACTGAGCCGGTGGTAAGATTAAATGTTGAATCGAAAGGTGATGAAGCATTGATGGATGAAAAAACTCAACAAGTATTGTCGCTGTTATTACAATAATAACAGCAATAACACCCAACAATAATAAAAAGGACGTTTAGATGAAGCCGATTAAGAGCCTGATATGTATAAGTGTTGCTATCGCAATATCCGCTTGCGGAGATAACCAATCCGCGCAAACTTATATTCAAAATGCTGAAAAGCTACTGGTTGATGAGCAGGATAGTGCAGCGATTATTGCGCTAAAAAATGCCCTGAAAATATCTCCCGATAATGCCAAAGCAAGGTTTCTATTAGGACGGCTATATTTAAGCTTGGGAGATGCATACAATGCTGAAAAAGAGCTAGATCGTGCTTATAAATTTAAGTACGAGCCCGCTAAAGTAGTGCCTTTGCTTGCTCGTGCGTATATGTTGACAGAATCTGATGACGATATTCTTTTATTAGCAAATCAAGAGTCAGCTATTACGGAAAATAGTACTCAATACCTTGCTTATAAAACCCTAGCCTCATTGAGAACCGGTGATACTGTGCTGGCTGAAGAGGCGGCTTCAGCCGCCGCTTTGCTTGCTGAAACTGATGGTTATAGCGTTTTAGCCAAGGCTTATGTTGAATTTTCGCAGCAAAATATTGCCCAGGCAAGAACCTTGGTTGAGCGGATTTTAGCGGCTTCTAAGAACAATGCTGATGCGATGATGTTGAAAGGGCAAATAGCATCAACCGAACAAGACTATGAAATAGCCGTGGCAAGTTTCCAACAATATAAAGTATTACAGCCTAATTCAAATAAGGTACAGATTTTTATTGCTGATGCCTTGTTGAAAAATCAACAATTTGATGAAGCAGAAGCCATTGCCGATAGTATTTTAGCGAACATTCCTAGCCAGCCTTTTATGCAATATATCAAGGCAATGGTACGCTTTGAAAACCAAGACTATAAAGCGGCAAGCACTCTAGCAAATCAAGCGTTAAGTTCAGGGGTTAATAGTTTAAGCCTAAAACTAACGGCAGGTGCTAGTGCCTTCTATTTAAAAAACTATGAGCAATGCCATTTACATTTAGAAGATTTATTACCCTACCTACCTCCAGAGCATGCTGCCCGCAGAATGTTAGCAGTAAGTCAGTTGCAATTGGGGCTGATTGAAGACATTAGCGAAACACTTAATGGTTACGATTCAACAAATAAAGATAATGCCCAATTTTTATCTAGCTTAAGCCATGAACTATTGGAAATTGGCGCTTATGATCAAGCCCAAGAAATGGCGAACTACGCGGCCTCATCAGACGAGATCACTGCGGAACAGTCTGCTCGCGAGGGTGTACTTAAGTTAATGATGAATGACCCTTCCGGTATTGAACAGTTAGAAGTCGCCTTACAGCAAAATCCAGAATTAATCTCAGCTGAGCTCGCTATTGCTTTTGCGTCAATTCAATCGGGGGATTTAGCAAGAGCGAATAAGATCGCTGAAAAATGGTTAGTAAAGTACCCTAATAAGGCAGGGGGTTATAATCTGCAAGCGGCTATTGCCTTTAAGGAAAAAAATATTACGCAAGGACGATTAGCGTTAGAAAGCAGCTTGAGCATTGAGCCTAATAATCCGTTTGCGTTAGTGGAGATGATTAAGCTGGCGATTAGCCAAAAGGATAACGAGCAGGCGTTAGCACTGACTACGCAAGCATTAACCGCTCACCCAAGTAATGTTAAAATATTACGTTTATATTTTAGTTTTCATCAAAATGAAGCTGGGTTGGCGGTAATCACTACAGCGCAGCAAAAAAATGTTGAGGCGGTTGAATATGGGGTTTTATTGGCAGAAGCATTAATGCATCTGGAAAACTATAAACAAGCCAGTGCAGTACTCAATTCCTATCAAACCAATTTAAAAACCCCGAAACGTTATTGGCAGCTGGCATTAATGGCTAATGCTAAATTAGTCGATAGTTTAGATAACTTTACCATTTTGGATAAGTGGCAAAAAAGCAATCCCTATCATATTGAACCAGTACTTTTGCTCGTTCGTTATTGGATGGAAAAGAATAGTCCAGAAAGAGCGTTGAGTGCTCTAAAACGCTCACTGAGTAAACATTCAGGCCATGTTATGCTGCATTTGGTGAAAATGCAGGTGCTGTTAACGAGTAAGCAAGTCAATGAAGCCAGAGACTTTTATTCGATAATTGCTAAATTAGATTTACCTGCCGATTTACTCTCAGGTATTGATGGTCGCATCCTGTTACTGGAACGAAAGTTTGCTGCGGCAGTTACTAAATTAGAGGTTCAATATCAAGCGAAGCCGACCAGCAGCAATGCTAACTATCTCGCTTTTGCGTTGGAAAGAAACAATCAAAAAGCAGAGGCGATTGCTTTACTTGAAAAATTCTCTCAACAAGAAGGCGCTGAGCCTAAGATACACTTAAGTTTAGCCAATATGTATTTAGCCGAGCACCAAGATAAAGCTATTCTAGAATACGAACAGCTAATCAAAACGCAGCCGAATAATATTATTGCACTAAATAACTTGTCTTGGCTTTATATGGATGAGGGAAAATATGTACAAGCGCTACAACACGCTGAGCATGCATATACATTGTCGGCAACCATTCCCAATGTGGTTGATACCTATGCGCAAGTGTTATTGAAATCTGAAAAGCTAGGTGAAGCCTTAGTTAAAGCCAAAGAGGCGTATCAGCTTTCTAAAGGACAAGATGTCGATATCGCTTTGAATCTGGTGGAAACGTTACTTGCGAATAGTAACATTGATGAAGCCAAACGTATTTTAACGAGTATCAATACGGTTACTTCGGCGCAGCAAGTAAGGAAGAAACGCTTATCAGAATAAATTAATTTATGCTGGTGTGGCTTGCGGTTCGAATCGCAAGTTTACATCCACATACATTAATCTAAATCTTTTAGTTGCTTACAAATATCTTTATCAATCGCTTTGTATAGGTTTTTGAAACCGGGCGTTAAATTAGTCAGGAAAATTTCTGGATTAATGTAGTATGGCGCTCTTAAACCATGATATTCAATGGGGTCGCCTAGGGCGTGAAATTTGATTCCGACAAACTTCATACTCCGAGCTAATCTAGGCTCCATCATTACATAGGCGTGTCTCAGGCCGCTATTCATTGCCATGGTTGCGGCAGCCATATAAAGGCCGATAGCAATAAAAGGGAAGCAGCGTAATTCTACTTCGGAGTAACTTGATTCTTGAATTACACCGGTACCAGAGCCTTTGAATTGATCGCTTTTACGACGTCTAAAGTCAGATTTTACTGCTAATCGCGATATTTCACAGATTTCGCTGCGATTGAAGCGCTGAGGGTGTAGTTCTTCATTGGTGATGGCATTAGGGCAAAATTTTTCGATCGGTAACAGCTGCCCTTCTTCTTGAATTTTTACTACACGTACACAACTGGTGTAGATATTAGAGGGCTTATGTTTAATTAATGAAAAGATTGATTGATCATCAAATTCATCTTTTTCTTGTCCGCCTTCTTTGACATCTTCAAAGGCTAATTCTTCACAATAAACATTATGACGAATTTTAAAGGCTTCTTCCTTCAGTGCTTGGCTGGTAGCCACTTGTGGCTCTAAAAACTGCGTGAAATGCTCGGCAATATTGTAGGCCTCATGACTAACTTTCATCGAAGCTATTTTTTTGGTTATATCACCAATAATAGGGGTATTTAGAAGGAGTTTGTTCCAGCTCATTTAATCTCCAAGTTATCATGAATACGGTGATACTATAGTATATCTAATATAAACAGATATTTACCGCGTTAGCTATACAAAAATGACATAGTTCATAATAAATTATAGTCTAATTTGTCATATTTTCTCTGGCTTTAAATAATGGCTCAGATATCGGGGCGGTTTTAGTTTTAATGGGAACTATTTCTAATGCGGTTTGATAGCCTATATCAAATAATGTTGATTTTTGTTCGTCGGTCATGGTGAAGTCTACTGCAGAGCAGTCACCGGTATTAATCACGATGGTATTATGCCAAAAAGCATCATTAATATATTCCCGTGAAATAGTGGTCATAAAGGTTCTGATCAGTAAAGTGATATAATTAACAATAGGAAACCAAGTGTTGGTTTTTAATTCATCGTATTCATACTCTCCTCTAAGGCGAAAGCACATTACCGGGGTGCCATCTTTTGCCCAATTTCGATGTAAGGCATCTTCGGATAAAATGCTGCCATCAACCATTAAATGCTTACCAAACGGTTTAAAACTAAAGACTAACGGAATAGACATAGAAAAACGCACCGCTGCAGACACTTTCATATCAGGGGTGTTTTCTTGATTGAAAATAACCGCTTTACCGCTTCTTACATCGGTAGCGACAATATGTAATTTTTTTTCTAATTGTGAAAAAGTTTTACCTTTAAGCTGCTGATCAACCCAGTTTTCGAAAATATTCCCAGAACTTAAACCACCATGACGAATCAGTTTAAATAGAGAAAATTCTCTAAATTTATTGTAATCGGTTTCAAAGGCAATCTTCTTACTTTCAGCTAACGATAATCCGGCAGCGTGAAAGCTTGCCACGATACTGCCACCAGAAACACCCACTAAATCAGTAAATTGGATATCTAGGTCATCTAATGCTTTTAAAATCCCTAAATGCGCCGGTAATCGCGTTCCTCCTCCGGCAAAGATAGGTACTAACTTATTGCTCATTGTTATTCCCAAAAAATATTGATGTTATAAGTATGGCTAATTGTAATGATTTTGTGAATATTTAAGGTAAACTTAATTAATTTTCAAATAAATATAATATAGAGTAAATAGCCCATGAATAAGTTTGGCGGATTACTGTTGGTAGCATTAACCCTATTGGTAAATTCGGCACAGGCTGAATTTGTTGATATTGTAGCAAAAATAAAACCCTCTGTGGTTGGTATCGGCATTCATACGCCAACGAGTCAACCTAAGAATGTATTACGTGGCACCGGTTTTGTCATTGGCAATGGTCATTATGTTGTTACCAATGCCCATGTGTTACCGGATGAATTAAAGCCTGATTTATTGCAAAAAATGGCGGTGTTTATTGGCTCAGGTAAACGAGCTAAAGTGAGAAAAGCAGAAATTGTGGTTACCTCTAAATTATATGACTTAGCTATTCTGAAAATATCAGGTGCAGCACTGCCAGCGATGACATTAGCAGGTGATAATTACCAGCCTGATGGCAGTTACATTGCCTTTACCGGCTTTCCTATTGGTTCGGTTTTAGGGTTATATCCGGTAACGCACCGAGGCATTATTGCTGGTACTACTCCGTCTATTGTGCCGGTGCCTTCGGCAAAGCAAATGACCATTAAAATGCTGAAGCGAATGCGTAACCCTTATTTAGTGTATCAACTCGATGCGACCGCTTACCCAGGCAATAGTGGCAGTGCGATGTACGATATGAAAAACGGTGATGTCGTCGGCATTATCAACAAGGTTTTTGTACAAAGTACTAAAGAAGCGGTGATCAGCAAGCCAAGTGGTATTACTTACGCGATTCCGGTGAAATACTTACATAAAATTATTCGTGAAAATAAACTTAACATAAGTACGTAACCTCGATAATTTAACAATTATCATTCGCCTGTTATAGCGACGACTTCGCTTGTAGTACTTTCACTATAGAGGCTCGATAACGGTACTAGTTGCACGTTATGTGTCGCTAAGGTTGGGATCAGTTGCTTTAACGCAATGATAGTTTCTGGATGCGGATGGGCAATGGCAATAGCAAATTTTTTCGATTTTGCATGTGCTACTAAACGTTGAAACTGCTGATTTATATATGATTGACTTAAGTTATTATCTAAAAAAATATGTCGACGATTAACGGGTACGCCAATATTTTTAGCAATGCGACCTGCTTTTGAGAGCGGACTGGTTTTGCTGTCTAAAAACAGCAGCTGATGTTGTTTTAAAAAGCCCATGGTCCAAGTCATTGGTTTATGGAGCTGGGTTAAATGGCTGCCCATATGATTATTAATGCCAATAGCGAAGGGTATTTCAGCCAGAGAGGCCGTTAAACTGGCGTAAATCTGTGCCTTGCTCATCTTGCTAGTGAGTGCCCCCGGGCCTAATGCTTTGCCATTTTCAGCTTCCATCGGTATATGTAGTAATACTTCTTTGTTATCTTTCTTGGCCGCAAGGGCTAAGGCTTTACCATAGGGGGTGCTAGGTAACACTGAAAAAGTAATGGCTCCAGGTAATGACAATACCTGTTGGTCGGTTTGGCGGTAACCAATATCATCAATAACAATGGCGATTCGAGCGGGGGCTGCGTGCAGAGTGTTTAGATAAACAGATGAAAAGAAAACAAACAGTAAGCAGATAAAGACTTTAGACACTACACAAATCACTTAATTATTATCAGGTTGAGAAGATAAGAAATCATAGCATTTCAGGGTAATCTTTACAGTATTTACTTACACCAAGCTTTAGGGTTTACCGCTTTGCCTTGATGGCGAATTTCGAAATAAACCCCAGTTTGATCTTGGCCACCACTTTGTCCTACCAATGCAATTGGCTCGCCGGTTTCAACTCTATCGCCGACCGATTTTAGCAGCGTTTGATTATGCGCGTATAAGCTCATATAACCATTGCCATGATCAATCACTGTTAATAAACCATAGCCTTTAAGCCAATCGGAAAATAGAATGGTGCCATTATGAATGGTGTGCACTTGTTGACTAACAGGTGCACCAAGCAATACCCCCTTCCACTTTAAATAACCTTGTTTTTTACTGCCAAAGCGATGTAATACACGCCCTTTAACCGGCCATGCGAGTTTATTTTTTAGCTTACTCAGCCCGGTAAGATTTACTTCTGCCTGAATAAGTGCCGTTAGTTTTTGTAGCGCGGCAGCGAGGTTCGCCTCTTCTGCTTTCAATTGTGTTAATCGTTGTTGGCTCGACAAAAGTTGCTTATTTAAGGCGATTACGGTGTTTTTTCGTTTCGATTTATTGCTATTCAGTTGTTGGTGTTGTTGTTGCTGTGCATTTTTCAATGACTCTAGTGTTGCTATTTGTTCTAAATGCTCAGTGGTTACCGCTAATAAACTGGCGATGGTTGCCTCAAATTTATCAATTTCACTGATACGGGCTTTGTTTAAATATTGATAATAAGTTGCGGTACGCTGTATTTTTTCGCTTTGATTTTGGTTGAGGATCAGTTTCAAGTAATCATGCTGCCCAGTGGTATAGGCAGATCTTAATTGTTTGGCCAATAATCGTTCTTGGTTGCGCTTTTGGTTAGTGAGTTGTTGTTTTTCTTGAGCAAGTTGGCTGATTTTCTTTTGGGTTGTGTTCAGGCTTTGGCTGGTGGTGTTGATGGCTTTGGCAATAGTCGCTATCGCTAAATCATCTTGCTTTAACTGCTTTTCTAATGAGGATCTTGCTTTATTGGTGTTGAAGATATTACTTTCTTGTTGTGCTATAGCTTGCTGCACTGCGGTTAATTTGGCGTTGTTCTGGGATTTTTTAGTTTCGTTATTCGCGAAGCTATTGGTAGCAATGAATACGCAGCTTAAGATAATTAAGCTGCGTATTATTTTAAATGAAAGCTGTGGCGTAAACTGCATCGATAGTTTAATTTTTATAATTGAATCAACGCATACAGTGTGCCGTATTAATCTAGTTGCATCAATACTGAGCCCGTCATTTCTTCAGGTTGTTCCATAGCCATTAAATGTAATAAGGTTGGTGAAATGTCACTTAAGGTGCCGCTCTTCGCCGCAGTCGCATTTCTGCCGACATAAATAAGTGGTACTGGCTCACAGGTGTGCGCGGTATGTGCTTGACCAGAATTTTCATCAAGCATTTGTTCGGCATTGCCATGATCGGCGGTAATAAGACATTCGCCACCGGTTTGTTGTAATGCATCAACAACACGGCCCATACAGCT
>Ga0105359_10004359_pt1 | contig 11315 bp, 11 predicted proteins | sample GOMGulsemesocosm_6_FD_83659 | JGI IMG/M metagenome (GOLD analysis project Ga0105359, IMG submission 83659) | Methane-oxidizing microbial communities from mesocosms in the Gulf of Mexico - GOM8C Gulf of Mexico | ecosystem: Environmental > Aquatic > Marine > Cold seeps | place: Gulf of Mexico... | reverse complement strand
TTCATCTGAAGATATGACAGATATATGGTCTTTGCCTAATGTGCAAGATAAACCAAGCCCACAAGAGAATGAAAAAACCAATGCCTTTGGTAAGAAAAGTAATTGGGTTTACGAGCCACCAGAGCCATCTGAGCCAGAGCCACAACCGCTGACAGCACAAGAAATTGAAGATATTCGATTAGCTGCAAGTGAAGAAGGTTTTAGTCAAGGTAAAGAGGAAGGTTTCGCTAAAGGTTATGAAGAAGGTAAAGCTAAAGGGCTAGAAGAAGGTACAGAACAAGGTATTGAAGCGGGTACTGAGCAAGGTTTGACCCAAGGTAAAGAGCAAATAGAACAAAAATGTGAACGTTGGCAGCAATTGATTGAGCAATTACATCAGCCGCTGGCGAGTGTAGAGAAAAATGTTGAAGAACAACTGCTCAACCTAGTTTTACAGCTAACAGAGGCCGTAGTTCTACATGAAGCAAAAACCAATCCTGACATTTTAATGACGGCAATAACAACAGGCATCAAAAGCTTACCTAGCAGTGAAGCACAAACACAAATTTACCTTAATCCTAATGATATTCGTTTAGTTGAAGAGCAGTTTGGCAGCGAGCACATTGCCCAGCATGGTTGGCGTTTATTGCCTGCACCACAGGTCCCTCAGGGGAGCTGTCAAATAGAAAATAGTACTTCAAATATTGATATGCAAATGAAAGCAAGGTTAAAGCAAGTGCTGGAACCATTCTTGCAAGATGCTTTACATCAAAGTAGCTAATTCTCTAAGCGTCATAGTTTTAGCTTTGCGTTATACCAATTGAATTAATTAACTCTTGCCAAGAGGTTAAAAAACTAGCTCAATTGGTATTATTTATCTCAAGGTAAACAAATACTATGGTTGATAGCGTACGCTTATCGGAGCGTTTTCAAAAAAGCCAACAATTTATTCATAACTTCAAAGCGCCAGTTGCTGGACGACTAGTTCGTGTTGTTGGCTTAACGCTCGAAGCTGTGGGTGTAAAAGCTCACGTTGGCAGTCAATGTCTTGTTGAAACTGCACACGGTGATTTACTCGCTGAAGTTGTCGGCTTTGCCCAAGATATCACTTATTTAATGCCAGAAGAAAGTTTGCGCGGGGTTATGCCTGGAGCAAGAGTTCTACCCATTTGCAGTAAAGCAAAAATACCCTTATCAATGGACTTACTTGGCCGTGTCATTAATGGTGTTGGCAAACCACTTGATGGTAAAGGACCTATTAAGAATAGCGATGAATACCATCCTGATAATAGCCCAATTAACCCATTATCTCGTCGAGCTATTACTGAAGTACTTGATGTTGGCGTTCGTTCTATCAACAGTTTTATTAGTGTTGGAAAAGGTCAGCGTATGGGACTTTTTGCTGGCTCAGGCGTTGGTAAAAGTGTGCTTATGGGGATGATGACACGCGGTACTACTGCCGATGTTGTTGTGGTTGGTTTAGTTGGTGAACGTGGCCGAGAAGTTAAAGAATTCATCGAAGAAATCTTAGGTGAGGAGGGGAGAAAGCGTGCTGTTGTTGTTGCGGCACCTGCCGATAACTCACCATTGATGCGCCTTAAAGGTTGTGAAACTGCGGTACAAATTAGTGAATATTTTCGTGATCAAGGCTTAAATGTATTGTTATTGCTTGACTCATTGACACGTTATGCTCAAGCACAACGTGAAATAGCTTTGGCAGTAGGAGAGCCTCCAGCAACGAAGGGTTATCCACCTTCTGTCTTCTCAAAATTACCTCAGTTAGTTGAACGAGCAGGCAATGGCGGAGAAGGTCAGGGCTCAATCACTGCTTTTTATACTGTATTAACTGAAGGTGATGATTTACAAGATCCTATTGCTGATGCGGCGCGTGCTATTTTAGATGGCCATGTTGTTTTATCTCGAGAGTTAGCTGATGCGGGTCATTACCCTGCTGTAAATATTGAAGGCTCAATCTCACGGGTCATGCCCATGGTTACCAGTGAAGCTCATCAAGAGTTAGCCAAGCAGCTAAAACAGATGTACGCACTTTATCAGCAAAATAAAGATTTGATTGCCATTGGCGCTTATACCAAAGGCAATGATCCTCGCATTGACCAAGCAATAAATGTACTACCGGTTATTAATTTCTTCTTGCAACAAAAAATCAATGAAGTGATCCCTTATGATCAGAGTATTGCTCAGCTGCAAGAGATTATTGCCGCAGCACATGCTCACAATAATCAGCAGTAATAATCAGCAGTCATAATCAGTAACAATGTCCAGCAGCAATAATGCAAATTTGTCGGCATAAAGAGAAAGCAATATGGCAATGAAACAATTAGATACTATCTTAAAGTTTGAACAAGACAACGAGCAACGTTGTGCTGATCAACTAAAAGTTGCTGAAAATGAATATCAACAAAATGTTATTCGTTTACAAGGCGTTGCCGATTATCGTTTGGAATATATGAAACGATTAAGTCAACGCGCTGAGCAAGGTTTAGATAGTGCAACGTATAGTCACTATCATGCTTTTATTGCCAAGCTTGATACAGCTTCAGAGCAAGTTGAAATAGCGATGAGACAAGCCAAAGCATTGGCTGAACAAAGTAAAGGCATATGGCTCAAACAAAGGCAAAAAGTAAAAGCTGTTGAATTATTGCGTGATAAGCGATTGAAGAAAATAGCTATAGCAGCAGATAAAACTGAGCAAAAAATGTTTGATGAAATAGCTACACAGCAATACATTCGTCGATCTATACGATAAATCACTCTTCAAAATAAACTTTAGTAACTGGAATGATTATTGCTCTACTTTATAAGTGAAGTGCTAATAGATAGCTAATAAAGCGATTAAATGAAAAGACTCAAACAAGAATAACGAACAAAACACAGAGTGTTTTTTACAAATTTAACCAATTTCACCTATTGGGATGATTATGCAACCAGTAAATGTTTTACCAACTTTTGTATCGCAAGATGCTGATTTAAAGACTAAAGAATCCTCTGGGACATCAGAAGGGCGCAAGAAAGATGATGATTTTTCTCGCTTAGTCGATGAGCATGTTGATGATGAAATTACTGTATCAGCTTCGAAGGAGTCTAAATCATCTATTGAATCTACAACGGCAAATAGTGGCAAGGACACTGCCGTAAACGGAAAAAACGATACGGAAGTACAGAAGAGCCGCCAAGAAAGTGACTCTTCAAAAGATGTTGCAGTAAACAAAAATAGCAAAAACGATGGTAAAACGGCTGAGTATATAGCAACAGACAGTGAAGCAAACCAAACAAGTCAAGAAAGTGTAACGGATAGTAAGGCATTAGATGAATCAGAACAGTTCATTTCACTGTTATATAACAGTGATCAAACGCTAACTAAAACTGATGGTAAAGCTAAACAGTCAGAGCAAGCAAATCAAAGTGCTAATTCTCAAAAATCACCAGAAAATTCCGGGAACAATAATATAATTGATATTGTTGGGGATAAAGCGAGCAATAAAGAAAGTGCAATAAATACAACTATAAGCAATGAAGTCAATGGACGAAGCGATTCAGGAGCGTTAACAGATCATAAGTTAAAAGCATTCTCAAAAGATGAATTGCTTGCTCGTGCGCAACTTAATAATAAGGCTGTAGGGCAAGTATCAGGCGAGCAAATTCTCAAAGACTATCAACAGTTATTACAATCGAAGCAAGCAATAAGTGAAAATCAAAGCATAAGCAGTGAGCAGTTAATAAAGTCACAGTTAGCCGACGCACAACTGAAAAATAATAAAATTACAGATGTTGCTGAAATAGTATCGCAAGCAAACAAAGGCAAACTTAAAGAGCAAGTAGACACCGGTTTATATCAATTACCCGTAGAGCCGATTGGCAAAGACAAAGTATCAACTGATGGACAAACTCCAGCAATAAATGAATTAATCGCCAAAACTGGCGAGAAGCAGAGTGATGCTAAAGGCAATACAGTTGCTAAACAGCAAGGTGAGAATGGTGCGCAATTGACTGGAGAAACAAAAGAAGCTCTCGATATTTCTGCTGGAAAAATAGCAAGTAATACAGAGGTTAAGACTGAGATTAAAAATGATACAAATAATTCACAGTCAACAAACTCCCCGCTAAATAAAACAAATCAAGATAAAGTAGCTTCTGAGCGAGTGATACAATCCGTTGTTATAAACGAAAACATCTCAAAAGAGCAGTCAATAAATACGCAAAATAAACAGGCTGTTACGACCAATGCACAAACAAATGTGTTAAACCAAGCTCAGGCACAGCAAAAAGAGCAAGTAATTAATAGTGAATTACAATCCCTAGAGCAAGCGACAGATGAATATGCCTTTGAAGATTCAATGCAATTATCACAAGAAAAAGCTAAAGGACCTGTAACTAGTACTGGGAGTAAAGTGATTGATAGTACGATAAGAACTGCAGCCGAGTTGCAAGCTCAAACACTACAAGCGAGCCAAATAAAACAAAATAATGATGCTTATATAGAGCATCAGGCATCTGAAGTATTAAATCATACTGTTGCTAGTGATACCGCACAAATTCAAAAGAATAATGTTCAGCTTCAACAAGAAACCATTTCTATTTTCAAGAAAGACTTTGCCGATGCGGTAAAGGATAAAGTCATGGTCACTATCAATCAGAAATTGCAACAATTCGATATTACCTTAGACCCACCAGAATTTGGCAATATGCAGGTACGCGTTAACCTACAAGGTGAACAAGCAGCGGTTAATTTTGTTGTACAAAACCAGCAGGCAAAAGATGCGCTGGAGCAGAATATGCACAAATTAAGAGATATGCTAGCAGAGCAAGGTGTTGATGTTGGTGGAGCAAATGTTGAACAACAAGACCAACAACAAAATAACGATGGCAATGAGTTAAATCAAGAAAATAAAAGTTCATCATTATTAACGAGCCAGGAAGATGCACATAACGTTGAGCATGTGTTATCGGCAAAATTGTTCGATTCTTCTGCAACTGGCGTAGATTACTATGCTTAATTGGCTAAAATGAAGTTTAGTTGGTGAAAACACATTGGCTAGAAGACTATTCAAGGATATAGTCTATCAGTTAATACTTAGTTCATAGTAAATCACTACTATGTCATTAATTAGTCACTATTATTATCACTATTTCTGGCTGTAAAATTTAAAGGGTTCTCATGGCAGACGAAAAAGAAAAAGAAGGTGAGTTAGAACTAGATAACTCAGGTAAGAAGAAAAAAATGATAATCATCATTATTGCCGTGGTTGTTTTACTAGGCGGTGCTGGTGCAGGCTACTTCTTCTTTATGGGAGGCGGCGATAGTTCAGCAAGCCAAGAGCAGTTAGATGCAGCATTAGATGGTGATTCTGGAGATGGTGAAGCAGTTAAAGCTGACTCCGGAGCACAACTGGGTAGCGCTTTATATGTGCCAATGCCAAGACCATTTCGCTTTAACGTACCTGGCGCTGCACGAGATCGCTTTGTTGAGATTCGTGTGCAACTGTTAGTTCGTGGTGGCGATAATGAAGAAAACGCCAAAATGCATATCCCATTAATAGAAAGTACCTTACTTGGTGTTTTTTCACGAGCCAATGCTGATGATTTAGCAACCAGTGCAGGGAAAATTTCTTTAAAGCAGCAGTCATTAGCTGAAGTACAGAAAATTATGACAGATGTTGAAGGTGACAAAACTATTGAGAAAGTACTTTTCACCGGTTTTGTCATGCAGTAATAAGCTGAGCACAGTGGTTAAAATGAGCTTTATATTAAGTCAGTTTTAATAAACATTAAACAGCGTAAATAAGAAGAGACTATCGAGTGAGTGATTTATTATCCCAAGACGAGATTGATGCCCTATTACATGGTGTTGATGATGTTGAAGAAGAAGAAGTAGTTGAGGATGTCGTGCAATCACGAGATGGCACCTCTGATTATGACTTTTCTTCACAAGATCGTATTGTACGTGGCCGAATGCCAACGTTGGAAATGGTTAATGAACGTTTTGCTCGTCATATGCGTATTAGCTTATTTAATATGATGCGTCGCACGGCTGAAGTTTCGATTAATGGCATTCAAATGATCAAGTTTGGTGAGTATATACATACCTTATTTGTACCAACCAGTTTGAATATGGTGCGTTTTCGTCCTTTAAAAGGTACGGCACTTATTACCATGGAAGCTCGCTTAGTTTTTATCTTAGTCGATAACTTCTTTGGTGGCGATGGTCGTTATCATGCAAAAATTGAAGGTCGTGAATTTACGCCGACAGAACGTCGAATTATTCAAATGCTGTTAAAGCTTATCTTTGAGGATTACAAGGAAGCTTGGTCACCTGTAATGGATGTTTCTTTTGAGTATTTAGACTCTGAAGTTAACCCGTCAATGGCAAACATTGTTAGTCCTACCGAAGTGGTTGTTATCAGCTCATTTCATATTGAATTGGATGGTGGTGGTGGTGACTTCCACATTGCCTTGCCTTACTCCATGTTAGAGCCTATTCGAGAGTTGCTAGATGCCGGTGTACAAAGTGACAAAGAAGATACTGATATGCGTTGGTCTAAGGCCTTACGTGATGAAATTATGGATGTGCCGGTCACCATCAATACTAAGTTTATCGAGGTTGATATCCCGTTAAGCCAAGTGATGGAATTACAAGCGGGTGACATTATTCCTATTGAAATGCCAGAGCATATTACTGTGCTTATTGAAGACCTGCCAACCTATAGGGCTAAGTTAGGTCGCAGCCGAGATAATATTGCGCTGAAAATTGAATCGAAAATTAGAAGACCAGAGTCAGCTAAATCTGAATTAACTATTTTAACTAAAGGTGGTAAGCGCCTTGATAGTGATGCAGAGCTTCATTTACTAGAAGATGACTTATAAGCTTCTTTTTAAGTTGTTAAAGTTGACCTATTTGAACAAAATTATAAATTGAGGCCAGTGGTATGAGTGAAGATAAAGATGAAGACCTAAGTATGTGGGATGAGGCACTAGATGAGCAAGCTGAGGCAAGGGAAGCAACTGAAGGTGCTGAGACTGTTGAGTTAGAAGAGTTGACTGAAGATGAATCACCTATTACGGGTGAAGAAAAACGTAAACTCGATGCTATTCTTGATATTCCAGTCACTATTTCTATGGAAGTAGGCCGTAGTAATATTAGTATTCGAAACTTATTACAGTTAAACCAAGGCTCCGTAGTTGAATTGGACCGTGTGGCGGGTGAATCTCTAGATGTGTTAGTTAACGGTACTTTAATTGCTCATGGTGAAGTCGTTGTGGTCAATGATAAGTTTGGCATTCGTTTAACTGATGTTGTTAGCCAAGTTGAACGTATTAAAAAGTTAAAGTAGCTTAAGTTACACGTTTTTGGACAATAGGGCATAGAAACAACCCATATGATGATAAAAGTACTACGCATATTTCTGCTTCTTAGTTGTTATTTGTTTTCTTCAGTGACATTTGCCCAAGATAGTGTCAGTGAAGAAAAACTCAATAAAGCAAGTACTACAGTAGAGGTTGTGGAACCATTAAGTGAGCCAAAAACAAAGGCTAAACCGTTAGCTGTCATTGAACAAAACATTGCGACTAAGCCCCCAGAAGTAGGCAAACATGTTATGGCAAATATGGATGCTGGCAGCATGATTTTATCTTTGTTAATGGTGCTAACATTGATCGTTATCTGTGCTCTTGTACTTAAACGTTTTAATCTTACTCAGCAAAGTGTCAGCCAACTTAGAGTGGTTACTAGCTTATCATTAGGCGCTAAAGAACGTGTGTTGGTTGTTCAAGTAGGTGAGCAACAGTTACTATTAGGGGTTACCGCTCAAAAAATAACACTGTTGGAAACATTAGCTGAGCCAATAGCTGAGCCAACACTGAATAGTACGAACTTACCCAAAAATTTATTATCTTTTTTATCATCAAAAAAACTGCAATAGCAATTTTATTTAAAACTTTTGATAAGAAGTATCATCAACATTACTTTAACTTAACTTGTTAAAAAGGGAACATCAGGGAATCATGAAAAGAATCTTGTTATTCATCATCATAACTTTATCCTTGCTTAGCATGAGTTTTGGCGCTTTTGCTGAAGACTTATCATTATCAGCACTAACCCTAACGACTAACCCCGATGGCTCACAAGAGTACTCAGTTAATTTACAGATTTTAATTTTTATGACTGCGCTGAGCTTTATTCCTGCCGCAGTTATTATGATGACTTCTTTTACCCGTATTGTCGTGGTAATGGCTATTCTACGACAAGCTTTTGGTTTACAACAAACACCGTCAAATCAGGTCATTATCGGTTTAACCTTGTTCATGACGCTGTTTATTATGACCCCTGTTTATAATCAAATAGATAAGTCGGCCATTCAGCCATATTTATCTGAGGAATTAACCTCTATTGAAGCGATTAACCTGGGCAAGGTACCATTACGTGCTTTTATGCTAGAGCAAACTCGGGTTAAAGATCTAGATACTTTAGCGGCAATGGCAGGTATTGGCGCGGTGGATAAACCAACAGATTTACCCATGACGGTCATTATTCCAGCGTTTATTATTAGCGAATTAAAAACGGCGTTTCAAATTGGTTTTATCTTGTTTATTCCATTTTTAATTATAGATTTGGTTGTTGCCAGTATATTGATGGCGATGGGTATGATGATGCTTTCACCTATGATTGTATCTTTACCTTTTAAGTTGATGCTTTTTGTTTTGGTTGATGGTTGGAACTTGGTTATTGGTACTATAGCAACTAGTTACGGTATGGGAAGTTAGTTAAGTATTACTTATTATTACGCAAGCACTTAATCAGTAATAAGTACAAGAGAGAAGCTTATGGGACCAGAGATTTATGTAGATATGTTAGGTGATGCGTTATTACTCGTCATCCTACTCGTTTGTGCCATCATCTTGCCTAGTTTAGCGGTAGGGTTGATGGTTGCTATATTCCAAGCCGCAACCTCAATTAATGAACAAACCTTAAGTTTTTTACCTCGATTAATTGTAACTTTACTTGCTTTAATTATCGGGGGACACTGGTTGGTTCAAAAGGTGATGGACTTTACCATTCGGTTAATTGCTAGTATCCCCAGTGTCATTATCTAATTGCACCCTTCAATTATGATCGTTAATCACTTTGCCCTTGGTATGGCGTAATGGAATTTACTGAAACGGTTATTAACCAGTTTATGGCCGATTTTATTTTGCCCTTTAGTCGCATCTCTGCGCTTGTTATGACTATGATAGGTTTTAGCGCCAAAACCATTCCTGGGCGAGTAAAACTCTTTTTATGTGTAACGGTAACTGTTGCTATTATGCCAGCAATCCCGCCAACCAAAGCGATTGACTTGATGTCTTTCAATACGGCAATTTTGCTGGGTCAACAGATGATTATCGGAATTATGCTCGGTTTTGTTACGGTAATGGTAGTAAATACCTTTACCTTAGCAGGGCAAATTATTGCGATGCAGTCAGGTCTTGGTTTTGCCTCTTTAGTTGATCCAGCAAGTGGCATGAATGTACCTGCTATAGGACAATTTTTCTTAATTCTGTCATCATTGTTATTCTGGGTAATGGATGGGCACCTAGCCTATTTACAATTTGTTGTCGCAAGTTTTGAAACCTTACCCATTCCGACAGAGCATTTATCAAGTATTAAGTACCGAGAAGTTGTTGAGTGGGGAAGTTGGATGTTTGCCACCGCTTTATCACTTGCATTAGCACCCATAACGGCAATGTTATTGATAAATTTCTCTTTTGGTATTATGACCAGGGCTGCACCGCAACTTAATATTTTTGCTATCGGCTTTCCTATTACCATGATGGCAGGTTTACTTATTATGTGGCTAACCTTTGGTAACTTCTTTACTCACTTTGAATTACAGTGGCAGCGGGCACTCGACTTTAGTTGTTATCTTATAGATTGTAAGGCAACCTAAATGGCTGATTCAGATAGCGGTGAAAAAACCGAAGAGCCCACGGCTAAAAAGTTAACAGACGCCCGAAAAAAAGGCCAAATAGCACGTTCTAAAGACTTAGGTACCTTTTTTGTATTAGTCGGTAGTGCTTGCGCAATGTTGTTAATGGGAGATTCCTTGGCGACTGCTATGGCGAATATGATGGGCCACCTTTTTAGCATCAATCGCGAAGAGGCTTTGGATGTTAATGCGCTATTTAAAGTCATTAATGATGGGGTTTATCAAGTACTGTCACCATTGTTATGGATATTTTTTATTATCATGTTGGCTGCCTTTATTGGTAATACTTTGCTTGGTGGTATGAGCTTTTCATGGGAAGCAATGGCGCCTAAAGCAAGTAAGCTTTCCCCTATGGCAGGCTTCAAACGTATGTTTGGTGTGCAAGCTGCCGTTGAATTGATCAAATCAATTTTAAAGTTTTTCGTAGTATTTATCGTCGCTTTTTTATTACTCAGTGGCTTGTTTGAAGAAATTTTAGGTCTAAGCAGAGAAACCACCCCAACGAACTTTGGGCATGCGGTTACTATGTTACTGTGGATGTTTTTGGTATTAGCACTCTCAATAGGCATCATCGTTGTAATTGATGCACCTTATCAAGTGTGGAACCATAATCGTCAGCTGAAAATGACCAAGCAAGAAATTAAAGATGAACATAAAAGCACTGAAGGTAGTCCTGAAATTAAAGGACGTATTCGCCGAACCCAATATGAAATGTCGCAGCGAAGAATGATGCAGGACATACCTGATTCAGATGTGATTATCACTAACCCAACACATTTTTCGATAGCACTTAAATATGATGCATCTGTTGGTGGTGCGCCGGTATTATCAGCCAAGGGCGTTGATGAAATGGCCTTGCATATACGTACCATTGCAAAAGAACATCAAATAGAAATAATTCAATCACCGGCTTTAGCGCGCTCACTTTATTACACCGCTGAGGTTGGGGATGATATTCCTGAAGAGCTGTTTGCCGCCGTTGCACAGGTATTAGCTTTTATTTTTCAGCTCAATGAGCATAAAAAAGGCAACGCAAAAAAACCAATTCCGGTTGCAAAAGACTTGCCCATTCCTGATGATTTTAGGTACTAGAGCTACTCTTTAATTTATTCTTTCTATAAGTATTCTTTGCTGATAGCACACATTGTAAGCAGGGAATGTTAAGTAAAAATAGCTCAAAAACTAAATTTATAGTTGAACTTTTTTTGGTATGAGAATTGCAAATTCATAGTCACTGTCAAAAAAACATCATGAAGTAGTAATGCAATTAGCCGCTTATTTTAATCAGTTTGATAAATCCAAATTACGTCATTTTTCTGGCTTAGGTACGCCACTGTTGGTGATGGCTGCCTTAGG
>Ga0105359_10004350_pt1 | contig 11326 bp, 6 predicted proteins | sample GOMGulsemesocosm_6_FD_83659 | JGI IMG/M metagenome (GOLD analysis project Ga0105359, IMG submission 83659) | Methane-oxidizing microbial communities from mesocosms in the Gulf of Mexico - GOM8C Gulf of Mexico | ecosystem: Environmental > Aquatic > Marine > Cold seeps | place: Gulf of Mexico... | reverse complement strand
TACCAAATACGGCAACATGGCATCTTCGCCACTAAAAAGTGCGATATTAGGGCAATGTTTACGATAATTTAGAAATTTATTGAGATCACCACTGGCTTCTTTCATCGCCCAGCAGTTAGGGTGATTTTGCACACTCTGTACCGTTGCAATTGGAATTTCTACCCCACTGCGAGAAGGTACGTTATACAGCATACAAGGTAACTTAGCGGCATCTAATAACGCAGTAAACCATTGGGTTTGACCAACTTCGCCAGGTTTAGCATAAAGTGGTGTACCCAGTAAGAAACAATCAATGGCGAATTGATTACAACGTTTGATCCAGCTAACTTGCTCAGGAAGGTTATAACCACCAACAGCAACCATTAACGGCGTATTGAGTTGCAAGTTACAGACAAAATCAACAATAGTTAGCTGTTCATCGGCCGTCAGTGCTAATCCTTCACCCGTACTTCCTAACAATAATAGGCCGTTACCCGCTTGCGCTTGCGCGGTGGCAATTGACTTTAAGCTATCAAAATCGATTTGATCATTTTCAAGAAATGGCGTGACTAATGCGGTCCACAATGGACAATCATTCACTGTTTTTTCAACAACGGTTGATGAATTGGTATCAATAGATAATGGGTTATTCATTATTCTCGAACTCATAAATTTCTGCATCTAGCAGAGTCGTTCGGAGAACTTATAGGCATTTACACTGCACCGAGAAAACATCGCAGTGTTTACTGGTTTTTGCAAAGGCCAGAAGCTCTCCACTCAGTTATCAACTACCTGTTGGCAAATAAATAACGGTGACAGTTGCCGGGATTCAGCCCTAAAACGGCTACTTTATTCAATAAGTAGCCGTAAACAACCGACAAGTATTTAATCAAATAAACACTTGTCTCGGCGTTAATCCCCCTCATTATTATCAACAGAGTTTGATCTCTGTGCGCGGTATTTTATAAAAACACACGCAATAATAATTACCTGGTTAACGCTCCTCTTCTGGCCCCTTTAGCACCCTAGCGCACGTGTGCGATAAAGTTAGAATAAGGGACGCCGCTATTTAAGCATTTTTTAGGTTTTTTTGTCAATGTCAAAAAATTCTAATTGTCGATTAAACCGGGAATATCGTAGAATAGTCGCTTCTATCTTATTCACTGTTGTAATTCTTCTATGTCACTTTCTAATATCACTCAGGTGCTATTGCGTAATCACACTTTCTTGGTTGCCAGTTCACCATTATTTATTAACCTGACGGATGGTGAATTTGTTGAACATTACCTACAAGAAAACCCTAAAGCTAAAGTCAGTTGTTACCATAATAACTACATTGATTATTCAGCAATTAGTGCTAAATATAACCCACAAGTTACCGCCCTTTTCAGTAGTGAATATGCTAGTGATAATATGCACGATTTAGTGATTATCAACTTCCCAAAAAGCAAAGATGAATTGGCTTTTACTTTGGCAATGATCGCACCATTCTTACAACCTGATTGTAAAGTAGTATTAGTTGGAGAAAAAAAAGGGGGGGTACAATCAAGTCCGAAGTTAGTAAAAGATTGGTTAACAAACTGTCAGAAAATAGATGCCGCTCGTCATTGCCTGCTCTTTGCTGGTATTTTCAAGGTAGAAAGATCTCAGCAACCGTTTGTTATAGATAACTGGTATAAAACCTACCAACTTAACATCGATAACATTGAGTTGACCATAGCCTCTTTACCCGGTGTCTTCAGTCAGAAAAAACTTGATGTTGGTACCGCATTATTATTAGATAACTTACCAAAAAATATGCAAGGAAATGTACTCGATTTTGGCTGTGGAGCAGGTGTTATTAGTAGTTTTATCGGTAAGAAGCACCCGCAAACAAAGCTATCGTTACTCGATGTCAGTGCGCTTGCCTTAGCTTCGGCGAAAAAGACGCTGGCATTAAATGGATTATCTGGCGAGGTGTTTGCGTCTAACAGTTTGTCGAAAGTGTCAAATCAGTATCAGCATATTATTTCCAACCCACCGTTTCATCAAGGCACAAAAACCAGCTACCAGGCTAGCGAAGATTTTCTTCGGGGTATTAGACAGTTTATGGCTAAAGGTAGTGATATCAGTATTGTGGCTAATAGTTTTTTACAATACTTACCGATAATGAAGCAACATATTGGCTCAACTGAAACCTTAGTCACACGCCATGGTTTTAGTATTTATTATGGCCATAAAAGCCAAATAAAAAACTAGGTCGAAAACTTGAAATATAACCATTTTTCTACGATTGTAAAGCTATGAACGCCACAAATAAAGTTATTACGAATAGACGCCTATTACAAAGTTCAATCTTAAGTGTTGTTGGGATAATGTTGCTAGCTATTCTAGCCAGCATTATTTACCTTACTCATGAACGTGAGCAGGCTTTACTTGAACAACAAACAATGCAATGGGCTAAAACATTGGCACAGGTCAGTGCGCCATATCTCACAGAAAACAATAGTGATAGCCATAATAGATTAAAAGAACAACTTAGCTTGTTAATCTCGTCTCCAGAAATAAATTATATCCATATCTATAAGAATAGTGACAAGCCACGATTTTTCACCGGTTTTAACAAGAGTGTTTATTACCCTGCTATTCCTGATAAAATCAACGAAATCAGTTCGCTTACAACGATACGTTACCAAAATAGTTATCTAGAGCTGGTCGTTGATATCTCAACCAATCAACAGCAGCAAGGCTATTTATATATTCAAACAAGCTTAAGTAATCTTGATGACTATATTGAACAAGTGAACTACATCTGCGCAGTAATTTTTTTAATTGTCATGCTACTATCTTCACTTTTAGCACGGGCTATTCACCAAAAGATTAACCAACCTATCTTAATGATGACGGAGTCAATACAACAAATTTCTCATAACAAAGATTACAGTCAACGTTTAACTAAATTGCCTTTAATTGAGCTTGATATCCTAGCCAAAAACATCAATATATTACTTAACCGTACCCAAAAGCACATTGCCAGACAAGATGACGTACATCAACAAGCATTGAACCAGAATACTAAACTAGACGAGAAAGTAAATGCTCGCACTAACGCACTAAAAGAGTCAAATCAAGAGTTACTGTCAACCCTAGAGAAGCTACACCAATTTCAAGGTCAACTTGTTGAAAATGAAAAGATGGCTTCTTTAGGCGACATGGTCGCTGGGATAGCTCATGAGGTAAATACCCCCATTGGTCTTGGAGTTACCGCTTCCACATTAATGATAGATACACTCAACGAGATTAAAACGGCCTTTGAAGATAAAACCTTAAAATCAAGCCAGCTAAAGAAGTTTTTAGAACAAGGGGAGGAAAACGTAAACATTATTTACCGTAACTTAGAGCGCGCGGCAAAACTGATTAGCAGTTTTAAAAAGGTTGCGGTTGACCAATCAAGCTCTGAAACGCGGAAGTTTAATGTCAAAGAATTGTTTGAAGAAGTATTACTCACTCTAAAAACTCGCATTGATAAAGCACAAGTTAATTTAACCATTGACTGTGATGAAAAGCTGGTAGTGACCTGTAAACCTGGCGCGCTAAACCAAGTCATTATTAACCTCATTATTAACTCTATTATTCATGGGTTTGAAGAAAAGGCCGGTGGACATATTACTATTTCGGCAATGTTTTTAAGCCAACAACTCCATATTAGTTATCAAGACGATGGGATTGGCATTGCTGAAAGCATTAAACCGAAAATTTTTGATCCTTTCACCACCACAAAGCGAGGTAGCGGTGGCAGTGGCTTAGGTCTACATCTAGTCTATAATTTAGTAACACAAACCCTTAATGGTCAAATTGATTTTGAATCAAGCCATAATCAGGGCACAAAATTTGAAATTACGGTACCTATTACTAGTGAATAAACCGGCTAAATAAGAATATTATATATTTGTGCAATATAATTGTTATTATATATAGACTTAGTTAACATGGTTTATTGGATGTTAAACATTACCCATAAAGTAACGGAAATGACATGGAAAATTATCAAATCCTCATTGTTGAAGATGAAGATGTAACCCGCTTTAATTTACGCAATTTATTTGAAGCCGAAGGCTACCAAGTATTTGAAGCAATAGATGGCGAGAGTATGGCCACTATACTCGAACAACAGTCAATAAACCTTGTCATCATGGATATTAATCTCCCAGGTAAGAACGGTTTATTACTCGGTAGGGAACTCGCCAAAAATAAAAGTTTAGGCTTAATATTTTTAACTGGCCGTGATAGCGATATCGATAAAATTTTGGGGTTAGAAATAGGCGCAGATGATTACCTAACTAAGCCATTCAATCCTAGAGAATTAACTATTCGGGCGAGAAATATTCTTAGTCGAATTAGCCACTCTACTAATGAAGATGATATAGAACAAACGGTAATATCCTTTAGCCACTGGACCTTAAATGGTAATTCTCGCGAAATGACCTCACCCAATGGCGATGTGTTTGCTATTCCTAGAGGGGAGTATCGAGCACTTCGGTTGTTAATCAAGAATGCTGGACAGATTACCTCGAGACAAGCGCTAATTAAAGAAATGACCGGCCGTGATCTTCGTAGCAATGACCGAACGGTTGATGTCACTATTCGACGATTACGTAAGCACTTTGAATCAGATACTAGCACACCCGAATTGATTAACACGATTCATGGTGAAGGCTATCGCTTTGTCGGTCATATTGAGTAAAATATAGTTCTTAGCGGCTACTTTAAACTACTAAGCCAGTATTCAAAATCATCCATCACTTGTTTGTTATGGACTCTAAGCTCAGCTAATTGCTGAGCTTTTTTATTGACGCACTCAGATGAGCTTTCCATGTAAGTTAAGCGTGCATGTAATGCCTTTAAACCAACACTGCCTGCCGCACCTTTCATTTTATGACAGTGCTCGCGCCATAATTCAGTGTCATCACTTAATAACGACTCTTCGATATTTAGCAGGTATATCAAGGATTGCTGGCAATATAGCATAAACATTTGTTCAATCACGGCTTTGCCCAGAGTTTGCACATAACTATCAAGCAATGCATGATCTAAAGTGGGTAAATCACTATCTATATTCACAATTTCTTTCCCTATGCGATAACTATCTTGAGTCTAACAATATATTTGTTATACGCCAGTATTATAACAAGATAGGCAATCAAGTGATGATTACTCATAAAAAATAAGATAGAATGTGCGCCCTTGAATTTACTTAAGTGGGTAATGATTTTATTGTCCACTTTCACTAAAGAATTATAAAAGTAAGCGGAGTCCTAATGCCGACAACGATGCCAGACATTGCGAATCATACCACAGCCCAAACCGAAGGAACGCTTGACTGGGTAGGTATGAGCAATATTGAAATGCCTATCATGGTTGCTTCAAAAGGTGAAAACGAGCGCATGGTTTCAGCGCATGTTGATGCTTTTGTTAACCTCAAAGAAGCACAGGCTAAAGGCATACACATGTCTCGCCTTTATTTGCAATTAGACCAGCTCTCTACTAGCAATGTATTAAATTATCAGAGTTTAGTAACCTTGCTTGATGGCTTTATTAGTAGTCACAACGATTTAAGCGACCAAGCAAAAGTGAAATTCTGCTTTGAATATCACTTACGTAGAAAATCATTAATAAGTGGTAAAGAAGGCTGGAAAGCCTATCCAATCACCCTAACTGGCTACTTAAACCAGGGTAAACTTACTATCGAGATGAGCATCGATGTTCGCTATTCATCAACGTGCCCTTGCTCGGCAGCCTTAGCGCGTCAGTTAATTCAAAAAGCATTTCAAGAGAAATTTTCTGAAACAGAAATAGATCTAGATACCATTAGTGACTGGCTAGGCACTACCGAAGGTATTGTTGCGACCCCGCACTCTCAACGCTCGGTTGCCGAAGTCAAAGTTAAATTGAATAGTTCAGTGAATGACTTTCCTATTACTGATTTGGTTGATTTGATTGAAGACTCGTTACAAACACCGGTACAAGCTGCGGTAAAGCGTGAAGATGAACAAGAGTTTGCTCGTCTTAATGGCCAGAACCTCATGTTTTGTGAAGATGCGGCTCGTCGCTTACAACACAGCATGAACCAATCAACACAGTACGATGACTTTTGGTTAAAAATAAATCATTTAGAATCGTTACACGCCCATGATGCGGTAAGTATTACCACCAAAGGTGTGATCGGTGGGTATCAACCTCAATAACTCATTTTTGCTTAGCTAACTTTAATTACGTTTAGTCAGATCAAAACAGTTATGTAAATTCGATAAAGGGCAAATAGTTCTACACTATCGCCCTTTTTTTATTTTCATCATTCAGACAAGTTCCTCATAAGTTTCAATCAATAAACTGAATAAATATAGAATATCTTTAAAAGCTATAAAAACACTCTAATGTAGTAAAATTACACGTTATTTTACTCTCATCTCCCCCTCGTAGCCAACAAACCCAATAAAAACAAGCCCCTTGTTTTTACCTTCTAATTTTCTGATGAAATAAAACTAGAGAACATGTAAATAAATTACGAGCAAATGCTCTATTTTCATTGACCTTTTACCTATAAATTAGTAATCTAAAACATCCCTCTTGGTGTAAAACGGGATAGTTATGCAGTTTTTCCATACCTTTATTCTTTTTTGTTCTGTTACCAAGTGGCTTTTTATTAGGAGAGAGTAATGCAGCTTTATGATCATAGCGTTCAACGCGAAAATTGTGGTTTTGGTTTAATAGCCCACCAACATGGTGAAACGAGCCATAAACTAATTAAGACCGCTATTTCAGCCCTTGACCGCATGCAACATCGTGGAGGCATTGCTGCCGATGGTAAAACCGGCGATGGTTGTGGCTTATTATTACAAAAGCCAGATAGTTTCTTTCGAGCAGTTGCCGAAGATAACGGTTGGAAATTAGGAAAAAAATATGCTGTTGGCATGATCTTTTTAAACACAGATCCTGTTGCTGCCGCATTGTCTAAAAAAATTCTTGCTGAAGAATTAGCAAACGAAAGTTTAACCCTTATTGGCTGGCGCACAGTGCCAACCGATACTTCAGTGTTAGGCGATGCCGCACTTGGTAACATGCCAACTATTGAACAAGTTTTTGTTGATGCACCTCCAGGCTGGCGTAACCGTGATTTAGAGCGTCGTCTCTACATGGCACGTCGTCGTGCAGAGAAGCGTATTACTGATGATGTTTTTTATGTAGCAAGTTTATCGTGTTTGGTAACTATCTATAAAGGCCTAATGATGCCTAAAGATTTATCAAACTTTTATCTAGATCTTGCTGACATTCGTATGCAAAGTGCTATTTGTGTATTCCATCAGCGCTTCTCTACTAATACCTCACCACAGTGGTATTTAGCGCAACCATTCCGCTATTTAGCGCACAACGGTGAAATCAATACCATTAATGGTAACCGTCAATGGTCACGTGCTCGTAGCTACCGTTTCAAATCACCATTATTACCTGATTTACAGGATGCGGCACCGTTTGTTGGTCAAACAGGATCAGATTCTTCATCTCTTGATAACATGCTTGAGCTATTTTTAGCCGGTGGTATGGACTTATATCGTGCGATGCGTTTGTTAATGCCACCTGCGTGGCAGAATAGCACCTTAATGGATGATGAATTACGCGCATTCTATGAATTCAACTCCATGCATATGGAACCATGGGATGGCCCAGCAGGCGTGGTAATGACCAACGGTCGTCATGTTGCCTGTAACTTAGACAGAAACGGCTTACGCCCGGCTCGTTATGTTATTACCCGTAATGGTTTTATCACCCTTGCCTCTGAAGTGGGTATTTGGGATTACGGCGAAGATGAAGTTATCGAGAAAGGCCGTGTAGGCCCCGGTGAAATGCTTGCCATTGATACTTACACCGGTAAATTATTCACCTCAAACGATATCGATAATGACTTAAAAGGTCGTCATCCTTATCGTGAATGGCTAAACAACAATATTCGTCGTTTAGTACCATTTGATAAGCTAGAAGCAAACCAAATTGGTACCCGTGTATTCTCTGATAACGAGATGAGCCAGTACCATAAAATGTTTAACTACAGCTATGAAGAAATTCAGCAAGTTGTTAAAACATTAGCGGAGAATGGTCAAGAAGCCACAGGCTCTATGGGTGATGATACCCCAATGGCCGTTTTATCTAGCCAACCACGTACCTTATACGATTATTTCCGCCAACAATTTGCTCAAGTTACGAATCCACCAATAGATCCATTGCGTGAGCGTTATGTTATGTCGCTTGGTACCTGTATCGGCCGTGAGCACAACGTATTTAATGAAACCTCAGGTCATGCTGACCGAATGTCGTTTTCAACACCGGTACTTATGTATACAGGTTTAAAACAACTTCGTGAATTAGATCCTGAGCATTACCGCTCTGACACGTTAACCTTAACTTATGACAGTGACGAAGGCTTAGAAGCCGCGATTATTCGTTTATGTGACGAAGCCGAAGACTTAGTCCGTAATAAAAGTACGGTTATCCTGGTCCTTTCTGATAGACAAATTCATCAGGGATTGTTGGTTATTCCAGCGGCAATGGCAGTCGGTGCAGTTCAAAAACGCTTAGTTGATCAACAACTACGTTGCGACTCAAATATTATCGTTGAAACTGCGTCAGTACGTGACTCACATCAATTTGCCGTGCTATTAGGCCTAGGTGCAACCGCTATTTATCCATATCTAGCGTTTGAAACCATTGAGCAATTAGTTGAACAAGGTCAAATTAAATTAACTGCACGTGATGCCTTGGTTAATTACCGTAACGGTATCAACAAAGGCTTATTGAAAATACTGTCTAAAATGGGTATTTCTACTATTGCCAGCTACCGTTGTGCCGGTTTATTCGAAGTTATTGGCTTAAATGACAACATAATGCAGTTATGTTTTAGTGATTTACCAAGTCGAATTCAAGGGGCAGACTTTAGCGATATTGAGCAAGATAACATCAACCTTGCCCGTAAAGCTTTTTTACCGCACCAGAAAATGAAACACGGTGGTTTATTAAAGTATGTTCACGGTGAAGAGTATCATGCTTATAACCCAGACGTAGTTAACTACTTACAACGTGCAGTAAAAACAGGAAATTATGACGATTACCTAAAATTTGCAGAAGAAGTTAACACTCGCCCTGCTTCGATGATCCGTGATTTATTAGCCTTAAAAGATGACTGCGACCCGATTGACCTTTCACACGTTGAAAGTGATAGCGAAATGTTCAAGCGTTTTGATTCTGCCGCAATGTCTATCGGTGCATTAAGCCCTGAAGCGCATGAAGCACTAGCTATTGCGATGAACCGTTTAGGTGGTTATTCGAATTCTGGTGAAGGTGGTGAAGATGAACGCCGTTTTGGTACCGTGAAAAACTCACGTATCAAACAAATTGCCTCAGGTCGCTTTGGTGTTACGCCGCATTACTTAGTAAATGCTGACGTATTACAAATTAAAGTGGCTCAAGGCGCTAAGCCTGGCGAAGGTGGTCAATTACCTGGTGATAAAGTATCACCATTAATTGCGAAACTACGTTATTCCGTACCCGGCGTAACCTTAATTTCACCGCCACCACATCATGATATTTATTCAATTGAAGATTTAGCCCAGCTAATTTTCGATTTAAAACAAGTTAATCCGAAAGCAGTTATCTCCGTTAAATTAGTATCAGGCCCAGGTGTTGGTACTATTGCCGCAGGTGTTGCCAAAGCTTACGCTGATTTCATTACTATTTCGGGTTACGATGGTGGTACAGCCGCAAGTCCGTTAACTTCTGTTAAGTATGCAGGTTGTCCTTGGGAGCTTGGTTTAGCTGAAGCACATCAAGCACTCGTAACTAATGGTTTACGCCATAAAGTACGTTTACAAGTAGATGGCGGCCTTAAAACCGGTGTTGATATTGTCAAAGCGGCGATTTTAGGTGCTGAAAGCTTTGGCTTTGGTACTGCGCCTATGGTTGCTTTAGGCTGTAAATTCTTACGAATTTGTCATTTAAATAACTGTGCTACCGGTGTTGCTACCCAAGACCAAGTGTTACGTGACGAGTTCTTTAAAGGTTTACCTGATCAAGTAATGAACTACTTTAAGTTTGTTGCTCATGAAGTGCGTGAAATTCTTGCTGGTTTAGGTGTTGAAAGTCTTACGGCTATTATTGGTCGTGTTGATTTGTTAAGCCAAATTGACGGGGTTAGTGCTAAGCAACAAAAATTAGACTTATCGCCAATCATTGCACCAGTCATTGCTGCAGAAGATACCGCCTTACATCAAACAGAAGAAAATAATCCGTTTGATGAAGGCTTATTAAACAAACAAATGTTAGCTGCAGCACAAAACGCAGTTGCGCATAGTAGCGGTGGCGAATTCAGATTCCCAATACAGAATATTGACCGCTCTGTTGGTGCCACTTTATCGGGTGAAATTGCTAAGCAGCATGGCGATCAAGGCATGTCTGCCGCGCCAATTACCATGCATTTATCAGGAACAGCGGGACAAAGTTTCGGTGTGTTTAATGCGGGTGGCTTAAACCTTATTCTTACCGGTGATGCTAACGATTACGTCGGTAAAGGTATGGCCGGTGGTCTGATTACGGTTAAACCACCAAGAGGTGTTGAGTACCTAAGTCATAAAACGATGATTATGGGTAACACCTGTTTGTACGGTGCTACGGGTGGTAAATTACATGCTTGTGGTCGTGCCGGTGAGCGTTTTGCGGTACGTAACTCGGGCTGTCATGCCGTGGTAGAAGGTACTGGTGATCACGCTTGTGAATACATGACTGGCGGTATCGTAACTATTATAGGCGATACTGGCGTTAACTTCGGTGCAGGCATGACCGGTGGTTTCGCTTATGTATTAGATGAAGCTGGTGACTTAGATATCCGTTTAAATAAGGAGTCTATTGAGATGTTAGCGGTTGGTGATTATGCCATCCACCAAGAACATTTACGCGGTATTATTAACCATCACTTTGAAGAAACAGGCAGCTTGCGCGCAGAAGAGATCTTACAAGACTTTGACAAGTATGCACCATTATTCAAATTAATTAAGCCTACGGCTACCGATGTTAAAACCTTATTAGGTCATCGCAGTCGTTCGAGTGCTGAATTACGTGTTCAAGCACAATAATCACTTCTGATATTAAGAAAGAATTAAGTGCAACGAATAGAAATATTTATCAATTTATTGGCACTAGGGGCATCCCCCCTAGTCTCTCAATAATATTGATTGATAAGGAATTAGAGAGCTATGAGTAAAAATGTTTATCAATTTATCGATGTTAAGCGTATCGACCCGGCTAAAAAGTCAATTGAAGAGCG
>Ga0105359_10004342_pt1 | contig 11334 bp, 8 predicted proteins | sample GOMGulsemesocosm_6_FD_83659 | JGI IMG/M metagenome (GOLD analysis project Ga0105359, IMG submission 83659) | Methane-oxidizing microbial communities from mesocosms in the Gulf of Mexico - GOM8C Gulf of Mexico | ecosystem: Environmental > Aquatic > Marine > Cold seeps | place: Gulf of Mexico... | reverse complement strand
CTTTAACTAACTGCACTTTTTGTCTTGGCTCAATAAGTGGTTTTTCACAACCTTGTAATATTGTCATCGCACTAAGCGCAATAACAATAGAGGGAAGTTTTTTCATGTTACAGTCCTCGTTCCTTGATCCACGGTCGCACTTTCTGACCCTCGCGCAATTGATTCACGCCCGAGATCGCAACGTTATCACCATCATTCAAGCCCTTAGTTACACGTCCATTTTCGTCTAATTCTATTTCACGCTTATGTACAATGCCTTGGTCATCAACCTGCCATACAAAATGTGAATCCCCTTTTTGCATTAACGCTTGTGGCGCAATAGCGCCAACATTGCCTTTTGGAAGCGCAATATGGACTGAACCGGCCATCCCAGGTAAAATATTTTTGCCTTCAGGGCGGTCCATAAACAGAGTGACTTTATAGCTGGAGTTTGTTGCGTTTGCTTCGGTATCGATTTCTTTAAATTGAGCTGGGAATTCTTCGCCCGGAATAGTATCGAAAATAACGGAAGGATTACGGCTATATTCATTATTGAAACGCGTAAGCAGTTGTTCGGGTAATTGGAATGTCACATTGATAATCCCCGCACGCTGAATATGCATCACAGGTTCTTTCGCCATTACATATTCATGATTTTCCTTTAAGGATAAGGATAAGGTGCCATCATAAGGGGCTACTAAGGTCGCATAACCGAGATTGGATTCTTGTTTGCTTAACGCCGCTTGAGCTTGGTTACGCTTAGCCTTAGAGGTATCGTATGCTAATTCAGAAACAACATTGGTTTTACGTAATTTTGCGTCACGTTTAAACTGTACTGAAGCCAGTTCATAATTTGCCTGAGCCTGTTCGACTTGTAATAAAAACTCATCCTGATTCAAACTAGCAAGCTTTTGTCCTTTCACAACATTGTCGCCAGGGTTCGCATCTATCGAAGATAAAAGACCCGATACACGGAATGCAAGCACCGCTTTGTCGTCGGCTTCAACAACGCCAGGAAAGGTACGAAATGTATCTTTAATGCCAACATCAACCGATTGTAACTTAACAGGCCGGGAGTCTGGTTCAGGTATGACAACCTGTTCCTCACTACAGCCAGATAATAGCAAACTGGTAATAACTGTAGTTGCTAAAATTCCCTTCATATAATATCTCCAATAAGACACAGACACTTACGTGTTTCAAATAACGTTAAAAACATGGCAAACCGTCACACTAAACTATTACTCAATAATAGCCTTGTAAATAGTATTTACAACGACTTATCTATTATATGCATATATCAAGCGCATAAAATCACGTCTATTAATAAATAGCTTAATACAGACAATAGAAACCATTAAATAATTCAAAAATACCTCAATGTTAAATAAAGTGTGTAAATACCGTACATTAATGACAATTCAGAGGCAGAAATAGGATAAATGAAAAATGATAAGTACTTAAAAACGTAAATATTCTGTCATAAAATTGCAATTAGGCCTCTCTATAATACGCATCCAATAAATGAATTTAAGTTTATAAAAACACAAACCCACTAGGATACGTAAAATGAAAAAATTTGGATTATCGTTACTCACTTGCAGTATTTTACTGGCAGGCTGCAATGACAGTAACGAACCCTCTTCACCGGACGAAGAAACACACCTTACTAGCAAGCTCTCAACTTTAGAAAGCTATGGTGATATTGCTGATGCAACTGTGTGGGTGAGTCCGAATAATAACGATGATAATTTATTAATTGTGACGCTTGAAGAAGATGGCTTTGCTATTTTTAACCAACAAGGTAAACAGGTTTATCATGATGCTAGCCGTGAAGTACTTGGCGCAGATATTCGTTACGGTGTATCTGATGGGCAAGGTAATACAATTGACTTACTTGCGATAGCATTACCCAACGATGACACTTTTGCTTTTTATGCTATCAATGCTAACACCAAAGAAAACGCCCCTGTTAGTTTAGGCGAATTACAGATCAACATGACGCCAGAGGCTGTGTGCCTTTACAAAAATGTAACCACAGGTGATATATCGGTCACCGGCGTGTCTGATGAAGGCAATGTTCTACAATATAAACTCGCTTATGATGGTGCAAATATTGTAAGCGTGGTAACCGATCAAGCAAACCAACCTATCGCTGTACGTAATTTCAATGTCGGCGGTGAATTAAGTGCATGTGCAGTCGATGATGAAAGTGCAACACTGTACGTTGCAGAACAAGGCCTAGGTATTTGGGCATATGGTGCTGATCCTGAAAATGTAAAAGACCGTCGCTTAGTTGACAGCCTTGCGCCACTCGGTCAGTTAGAAGAAGTCGAAGGCCTAGATATGATTTATCAATCCGATGGTAAAGGTTATCTTATTGCAGCTGATGAAGGCGCAGGGTTCCTGCTCTATGAGCGTGAAGGCGCCAATGCTTATGCTGGTAAATTTAATGTTGAAAACGTAGAGGAAGCCAAAGCATTCGCGGTATCACCTGACGCGCTTTGGGTTGCAAACACAGAAGCTGACGAGCCAGTATATGACAAAGTACTCATGGCTGACCTAGACCATCACTTAGCGTCTCAAGATGTTAACTTAACCGAGGTTATCAGCCATCGCGATTTATCAGTGCAAGGTGTCAACCTCGTTAAAGCGAAAGGTGAAACCGATGAAGTTGCAGACGATGGTGATGCAGCCGATGATCCCGCATTCTGGTTACACCCGACAGATCCATCACAAAGCTTGATTATTGCGACGAACAAGCAAGGTGGGTTAATGGCTTATGACTTAGAAGGTAATCTTGTTCAGTACGTGAATGATGGTAAGCCAAATAATGTTGATATACGTAATGTAACCGTTGGTAATGACACTATTTCACTGGCTGCAGCATCTAACCGTGAACATAATACCATTGCATTTTACAAAATCGTTGGTGGCGCAGAACCTATTGTACCATTCACTGCTTTAGGATCGAATGTTCACAACGATGCACCAGAGCTAACCTCTAATGTCGATGAAGTTTATGGCCTATGCATGTATCAAGATACCGCTGGTACGCCTTACGTATTCATCAATGGTAAAGATGGCCAAGTAGAACAGTGGCAGCTAACCGTTACATCTGAAGGTGTTGAAGGTGAAGTGGTTCGTACTTTATCTGTTGCTAGTCAACCTGAAGGCTGTGTGGCCGATGACGAAACTGGTCGATTCTATTTAGGCGAAGAAGATGTGGCGATATGGGAGTTTGATGCACACCCACAAGGCGATACGGCTGCAACACTATTTGCTGAAATCGATGGAAAGAGCTTAGTGGCAGACGTTGAAGGTTTAACGCTTTATGATAATGGTGCTGATAAATACCTGATTGCTTCAAGCCAAGGTAACAATACTTACACTATGTATGACCTAAACAATAACAACGCGCTAGTAGGTGTATTTGCGATTACTGGCAATGATGATCTGGGTGTTGATGGTGCAAGTGATACAGACGGTATTCATGCTGTTTCAGCTAACTTAAGCAGTGAATATCCACAAGGTATGTTCATCGCGCAAGATTGGTACAACATCGACGGAAGTTATGAGTTTCAGAATCAGAACTTCAAGATGGTTAGTTGGCAAGATCTGATGGTGACAATGGGCAAAGAATAATAACCCAGTGAGGAATTAGGAGTCCATTTGGGCTCCTACGCTCTATAACTTTACTACGGAACTAACAACCCGAATTTTCAAAACCAATAACAGGTTGAGACCCTTCAACTTCTAAATTAGCGTAATAAGCAAAACAGCTATCCAGTACATGTCCATTTGGCCAGAAGAAAACAACATGTCCAGATGTAACCGCATCAATAACCGGATCGGTTGTATAACTTCGATTACCAAGAATACAAAACGCAGAATCATCACAAGGTACAGTTAACCAGTTTGGTGTCCATGTCGTACTTGGTAAGTCCATATTCAACAAATAGCGCATCTGTTTTGCATCTGGCTTAGGATTACCAGCCACTAATGTGACCGTATTACCATTATAATCAACACCCGTTTCTGACCCGTCAATTTCTTTACGAACATTGACCAAGTCAATTGCCGCTTTCAACGTCGCACTGACACTCTGCACAACGGCACTACTTGCATCGTGCTTCATATTAATAAATTTAGGAATAGCTGTCGCGGCTAGAACACCTAAAACGATGATTACTATCACTAATTCAATTAATGTAAAACCGGAATTGTTTTTCATAGCATTAACTCATTCTAGCTTAACCAGAAACACGATATAAATATAGAATGGACACTCTAACTTGTTAACAAAATAAATCAATACTCTAAAAGCGTAATATGATTACTCATTGAGACATTTAACGATATAAAGTCAATTCCATTGGCATATCTTTCACACCAGATCTTTCACGAATCCCACTAACAGGCACAAAGCCAAATTTTAGATATACAGCTGTCGCATTTAAGGCTGAATTAACCGTAAACTTACCGTCGTTACCATTAGCTAAACATACATCTTTAGCCTGTTCCCATAATGTTCTTGATAATCCTTTACCCTGCTGCGAGTCGGCAACAAATAAATGGTATAAATGCGCGTTTTCTTTCATTCCAATAACACCAATTAGTTCGCCATTTAACTCTTCACTTAACTCTTCACTTAGCTCTCCACTTAGCTCTCCACTTAACTCTTCACTTAATTCAGCAACATGGTATTCATAACCTGCCGCTATATAGTTCGATAAACTATTTGGCGACATCGAATTCAGAATTAACTGCCCACCCTCTTCACTACAAGTCGGTAAAATGTATTTAATGACAAGCTTTGTTATTAACTGGCTGATCTCATTAACATCATCTAATTTGGCTTTTCTTATTATCATTAAATATCCTTAGCGTACTAGCTGAACGTTTATATCAAACTTACACGCTAAGGGATTGTTATTCAATATATAATCATCAATTAACCCTAGGGGCTACAGCTTGAATAAGTAGAGGGAGGGAGAGAGAAGTAGTAATTGTTATACGCATTAACTGGATACGCTAAAACGGGATATTCGATCTGGATACCGTACGCTCAAAAATGAACAAAGCGTACGGTAAATTCAGTGAACTAATTAATCAAAATTAATGATACATACACAAAAGTCCATTTTTGTATAAGCATGCACATTTAGTCACTCTTAGTCAGTGTGAAATTGACCACACTCCACTCGTGGAGCTTCGATGTAGGCTCTGTCGCACCTGTACACGTGACGAGATCATCGGTATAACAACCACCAAAAGATGTCGGCATAAACGAACGATTGGAGTGTCGATAAACTACAAAAGGCGTAACAATTTCCCAATCGCCAGGCGTGAGTACATCAGTATTAACAGCTATAAATGTGAGGTAGCGTTGAGTCACTGCACCATAAGAAGGGCAAGCAATGTCTTCATCCATTGGCACAGCTTTTGCCGAACCATCAGCAACGCTTTCCAGAGTATAATCCAAGCTGCAACCGTCAAAACGCTGAGCATAGAATAGTACTGGTTTAATATTACTACGACTAGCTTCCTCACCGACCGGTTTCATATTAATGTACAGGTTAAGTCCTTCGCCTAATTTATCCAACTGATCAGCCTTCGCTTTTATGGTTCTTACTCCAGAAAAACTGACTCTGGTCTCTTTCAATCCCTTAAAAGAGGATTGATTGAGGCGGCTGCCATAAATAATGCCTACAGGTGCCATAGTGAAATCGCGTCTCGATACACTACTATCCGAGGCTTTATTACCTGGCGCATTGATAATAACGCTTAGTCGAACACCGTCAAGACCTTCATAGTTTTGGTTTCCTTCCTCGCTGATAACTATTACTAGTTCAGTCTCAACCCCAAAGTAATTCAGCAGAGTCAACTCACCAGTATTTGGATCAATTTCAGCAATTCCTTTAGTTTGGCTAGGGTCAATAGCAAAAACCCGCTTGCCAATAGCAGGTGTCACAGGGTTAACATTGTATTGTTTCAGTGGGGTATATTCGACATTAACAGTCGGCGTTGCAAGACCTGGATGGGGTGCCTTTTCTACAGAGCCATTCACAGTCCGTTCTGTTTGCTTGTAATTACGTGACGAGGCAATAACTTGTAGAGTGTACTTGCCAGCACCTTTAATTTTAAGCTCACCCGTACTGCTATTTACTAGCTCTACCGTTTGATAGCCATCAGTTAATTCGAAAGACGTGTTCATACCCACAAAATTATTAGTCAACACGGGCTGAAAACTCTGATTCGCTTTAAACACTTCTTCTGGATATTTAACCTTGAGTTTGTTATCAGCTTTTTCAATTTTGACATTGAAAAAGGTAACTGTACTCTTCTGCTGCTCGGAGCCACTATCTGTGACTTTGATCGTTGCAGTACCCGCATTGAGCACTTTCATCTTACCACTAGATTCGACATCATCTAATCCAACGACGTCCTCCGCCGATCCGGTTGCAAATTCAAACGAAAGTTTACGGTCATCATTACCGCCAATTACAGGTATTGATACTAATGGCTGGCCAACATTGTAGACATAGCTGACATCATTAGCCGTGAGTATTCCATCTACTTTATTGACAATCACAGGCAAGTTTACAGGCTTAGATTGCTTATAGTTCAAACTCTCTTCACTATAGAGGGTGAGTGTTGTGGTACCCGCCTTAAACACATTGATACAACCCGATTCTTTATTATACTTAGCAATACTCGAATTGAGATTTGTTGTTACCGTAAGCTCGCCTTTGTTACCTTTTACATAATCACTAATAGGAAAACAACGTTGTGCATAATCAGTAGTCAGTCCAGTAACCTCAAGCGCTGGGTGGTCAGCAGAAGCAATATCTAAAGACAGTGAAACGGCGTTAGACTCAAGGTAAAACTCATCACCGAGATCCTTGACGCTCAGTTCAATTTTCCCAGCCCTTTTGACTGTAATAGTGTCACCAGAAATCGATACAGCAGCAGCAGAAGAACCACCAGTTATTTTCAGACGCCCTTTCTGTCCGTCAATGTGTGGCGTAATTGTTAGTCCATCAGCATAGCTGCGTTTCATTTCAGTACTTGGTTTAAGTCCTGGATGTGCAGCTTTAGCGACGGTATAGCTGAATTCATTGTATGAAGGTGGATAGTTTGAGTTGCTATCATCGCTAACTCTCAGATTGGCGGTACCGACACCGATTATCTGCGGATAACCCGATGTTTCGTTGATTTCAATAACGTCCTTGCCACCTTCAACGTCATAGCGTGGATAACCAACAGCATCGCTGACATTCGGCTGAATAACTTGTCCAGCAGAATAAGTGAACGTCTGATTCTCAACACTCACGTCCTGACGATCACCCTTCAAAATGTTGACCTTAAAATAGAACGTTTCAGAATCTATATCGTAACGATCATCATAAGTTACCGTAACCTCAACAACGGTGCGCCCAACTTTTTTTACAGTCATCAAGCCACTTTTGTTGTCAATTTCAATCACGTCTTGATCGACAGAGCCACCAGCATCGATTTTATAATCATATTGAGTAACACCATCACCGCCTAAGCACTGCGGCCACAAGGTCAACCCTTTTGAATATAAAACATTGGTAAAGTCGGTACACTCAATGATTCCTGGAGTGATAGCCTTAATAGTAACAGGAACAGTTATACTGGCAGGAGCATATTTTTTATTACCAGCATCTTCAATGATAACAATTGCATCTCCCACACTCAGAGGCTCAAGCTTACCATTTTCAGAATTAATATTGAGCCTGTTTCTGCTGTCATCAGCTACACTATAAGTCACCGTTCCCTTATAGTTCTCAGCCTTAACGAAATCTTCGTTGCTATCAACAGATACATACTTAGGCAGAGCACTCAATTTAGTGTTAATACCTTTGTCGATAGTTACCCTAAAACGGTCATCGGAGTTTTCATATACCGTGCTGATATCAGTTACTTCAACAGTGAGTACTCCCGGATTGAACACCGAAATCTGACCTGTTTTCGGATCAATATTCGCAATATTTTCAGGGATGCTTTCAATGATGCTATAAGTAAGCGAGCCCATGACGTTTTCGATATGCGGGTTGATGATCATCGAATCGTCATAGTTTTTTGTAATGTCTTCGGCTTCGAGAGCGTGCCGTTGGACTTTAGATGATGAACTACTTTCGTCAGTTCCACCACTGCCACCACAACCAGACAATATAATCGAGGCCAGAGTAATTGCAACATAAGCAACCATAGTGGTTAATTTTTTATTCATTAACATACACAGATCCGAGTAATAGCGTTCCGTGCTAAAGTAAGTTAAATTTTGTTAAGTCGATCACAAAATTGGGGCAGAGACCTTATACCATAAAATACTTTATGGCAACTGTGTGTTTCTTAAAATCACTTAATCATGACCTATATACACAACAGGTATGTTAACTCAGTAATAACTATTACTCATTTAGGTAGACGACCAATCAATTATCATCTCTATCTATAAAATTTATATTATGCATCTTTTTCATTTTTATGCTCAGCACCCGCTTTAGCACGATCTAATATCTTAAAGGTTTCTCGAATAATAGCCTCAACATGGGTTCTACTTTGAATTCTTTTAGGTAATGCAGCACGATCAGCTTCGACACCTTCAATAAGGTTGTTGATGAACCCTTGATTATCCTCTTCGAGTCTCTGGATTATCATCGTCATCAAATATGAACACGCATCTGCTTTGGGGTTCTTCATACATAGCCCTTTTTAACTTTCGAACTGGATAATTAGAAATATAATTCTATATTACGCCGCCGTACAACCTCAATCATACCATGTAAAAACAATAACTTAACACACATTGAATTTACTTATTTAATCTGAGATATAAACGCATAAAATAATGAATTATGAAGATTCAAAATATAAAAAACTTAACCTGCAATATATTCTAATGGTGATTTCCCCATTATTTTACGAAAGGCTGCAATGAAGGCACTCGGTGTGCTATACCCTAATTCGAGTGCGATATATGTTACCGATTTCCCATCATGTAATTGCTCTATGGCGTGAAATAGTTTTATTCGCATTCGCCATTCAGTGAATGTCATCCCCAACTCTTTTTGAAACATTCTTGCTAATGTTCTTGGACTAACATAAATCGACTCGGCCCACTGTTCAATAGTGTCAATATTACAGGGGTCTTTGACCAACAGACATAGAATATCGTTCAACTTATCTCTGTTTGACCAAGGTAATGCCAATAATGATTTCTCTAATGCTGATATTTCATCAAGAAGAACAAGCATCAAACGATACTCTTTTCCATTCGTCTTATAATCACACCCCATTTCAATTGCTCGTTTAACAAGAGAACTGACTAAGGATGAAACATTAAAAATCTGTGGATTCAGTGGCAAAGAATAACCCCATGCGGGATCGATGAATAAATTGGCAATATCCACAGCACCAGAAAAAACCACTTCATGAGTCACATTCGGTGGGCACCAAAATGCTTGTGAGGGCGGAATTAAAAAGATGCCTTCACCAGTAACAACGCGTGTAACCCCCCTGCTAGAAAAAATAAACTGCCCGCGAGGATGCGAGTGAGGTATTGAACACATGGCATTCGTCACTTGTTTCCAATACGGCAGCACAGGCTTATCAGAATCAATAACGTAACCTAAGTCAGTTGGCTCCAGCCTTGTCAGTAAATCGTTATAAGTTGTCATAATATCGAAAGTAAGTCAGTTTTATCCAATTATAATAACGGTTCATTATTTATTCAAGGAGTTATAGGTATGGAACCAAGCACTAAGCACAATAACGAGGTCATATCACAGTTCACCCAACAAGCAGTCCCCTTCACTAAATTACCAGGTCATTTAGATTCGTTAGATTTACTTATTAAAATGTCAGCCGTAAATGAAAAAGATACTGTGCTTGATGTCGCGTCGGGACCTGGTCTTGTAGCAACTGCTTTTGCCAAAGTGGCTAACCATGTTGAATGCTTAGATTTGACACCCGCAATGCTTGATCAAGCCAAACAGCAAGCCCTAACCCATAACATATCTAATATGTCGTTTTGTGAAGGGGACGCAATGGTTCTACCCTACGAGGATAATAGCTTTGATAAAGTAATCACCCGCTATAGCTTTCATCATTTCCTAAAACCAGAGCAGGTTTTGTCAGAGATGATCCGAGTGTGTAAACCAAAAGGATGCGTATTGGTTGCCGATGTTGCGATTGAACCAAAATACTCAATAACATTTAATCATACTGAACGATTAAGAGACTCCTCCCACGTTCACGCACTATCAATAGATGAGTTCAATCGATTATTTACACAAAGCAGCCTTAAGGATTGCCGTAAATCAGAATACACAGTTAATGTCGAACTTGAGCAACAATTACAAGCGTCATTCCCTACCCCTGATGGCAAAATTAGCATCAGGAAACTGATTACCGATGATGTAGATATTAATAACACAGGCTTTAACCCCGAACTGATTAAAGGCAATGTCCATTACAGCTACCCCATTTCAATTTATGTCGGAATCAAATAGAGAATATCTTTATAAGTATCATCAAACAAAAAATGATTGGTACTGTTTTGGTGTCACTGCTAAACGCTTTTTAAAGTTTCGTTGTAAATGGCTTTGGTCTGCAAACCCTAATACATTAGAAGTATCTATAATAGAGTGCCCAGATTTAAGCAATATCTTCGCACTCTTAATGCGTTCATCTAATTGAAATGCATGCGGTGACAAACCATAGGTCTCTTTAAAAGTACGGATCAAATGAAAGCGACTTACCCCTGACTCTTGAGCTAGATCTGTGAGTGAATGATTAATATCAAGTTGATCGGCAATCATTTCTTTTACTCTGTGGATATGGGAGGGTTCTGGTTTTTGACTGCTTTTTGTTAACCAATGCTGCTGCATATATTCTATAAGTAACGTTTCTGCTGAAAGCTGATTAGACTCGATTAATAGGTTGGTAAATAATAAATCAAAATTGCTATACGCTTGCTTGTTACGTAAGTAGCGATTGGTAAAGGGAATATAGTCTATGCCATCTGTACCACTGATCTCAGCTTGTAACTCTCCAACCCAGTGAGAATCAACGAATAACATACGATAAGACCAATCACCTTCTGCAGGATTACATGAATGGATATCACCAGGATTAATCGTAACGGTATCACCATGACCAATACGGTTACATTGTTTTAAATTATTATAATCGGCAATTCCTGTATCAATAACACCAAATGAAAACTCATCGTGAGTATGTCCCTGATAGCAGGCACTCGATCGTGACGCTTGCCGCATCTCGACAAATGGCAACGCCTTACTTTGTTTGAAGAATACGGTT
>Ga0105359_10004337_pt1 | contig 11337 bp, 12 predicted proteins | sample GOMGulsemesocosm_6_FD_83659 | JGI IMG/M metagenome (GOLD analysis project Ga0105359, IMG submission 83659) | Methane-oxidizing microbial communities from mesocosms in the Gulf of Mexico - GOM8C Gulf of Mexico | ecosystem: Environmental > Aquatic > Marine > Cold seeps | place: Gulf of Mexico... | reverse complement strand
GGTACGCTGCGAACCTTCGTTAAACTAGATTTGCAATGCCAGGAAACACTATTAAAAGAGGCAGGCTTTGAAGATTTAACTTCGATGCTTTACGAAAATGATGAGCTTACTGACTATGCCGACCTTAAGCCGGAAGCACCTAAAACTAGAAATCGTAAAGTTAAGAGCTATGCACTTCCAAAAATAAAAGACGCTGAATTAGGTAAGGCTATTCTTACAGCAATCATTAACCATAAAAGTTTTGCTGATAAAAAAGACACACTAATGAATGGCTTAAAACGCATTCCAAGTGCCATTGATGAACAAGCCGAAATGGTTGATCGTCTAAATGAGCTATTAAAAGGGGAGTAATCAGAATGTTAAATGCGCGAAATATACCGTTTAAAAAGATTTCGAACGCCCCTAAGGCTTACACCTTTTCATCAGATAAAAAAGTCTCTGTAAGGTTTACTGAAACTGATTTGGATCAAATAAATGTCGCGATCATTAAGGATGGTTACTCTCCAAAAAAGCGATCTTCATGGATCGACTTCTGTGTCAGGAAGTTACTTTCTTTAGATACAAGCGACTTTAATTTCATTTATGACCCTAGCAGTGAACTGATTCATATAGGAACAAAACCCGGTGAGGCATCGATAAGTATTCCAGTAGGGCTAAGCAACGATACCATTAAGGTATTGGACGCGAAAATTGAAGGCATTGAGAGAACTAAAAAGCCACAATTAATTAGGTTTGCAATAGACTTTAGAATGTCAAATCTTGGGATCTAATTCCCTTTCATGATTAAACGTTAATGACCTGCTTCGGCAGGTTTTTTTATGCCTACACTTTATGGTTTCAACATTGCGAGGAAGAGCTTGGAATATTTATTACATTGCCAACACTGTGACATTAAATCCATTTTTAAATGTACACTCGTCACACACCGAAAATAGAAAAACATTTACGTTTATTTATCAGTGATGGCAAAGAGCAATTACAAATCATTTATTTCTGTATGGAATGGATTCGCGGAGTTTGAATATCCTGGCGATTGAAAAGCTGATGCCACATAGAATTCCCTTCACCTTAGTGTTGGATAAAATATTACATTCGTAATACGCAAGCTATTCTGATTGCTTTCTGCAGTCCGCCAAAAGTAGTAACTAAACTATGTATGACGAAGAGCCTGAGAGTTAATTATTCATTAGGAATAATGATAACGCCGGTCACATGCACCGGGACTGATTACGAGTGTTGGTTCTGGGCTTATTACAGTATGTCTAGCCACATAAAGGGATTGTATAAGAAACGGGCGCAATTGCGCCCGAATGAGATGCTAGCTACTTCTGGAATAAACGGGCGCAAATGCGCCCGTGCATGGAAATATTTGTAATTACCCTACAGCCCCCGCATTACCTAGTGTTTAGCTTTTGCGCCCAAATAATTTTGTTTTGAATTTAAATAAAATTGTGCGCCGCATATTTATTGGATTTATCCGGTTATTTTTATACAATTATTCTACAGCACTGGTATTATGGGCGTATTAGAGGTGTATTTGTGCGCCAGCGCACAAAAAGTGATTGGTATTGTGTGCGCCAGCAATGATTGCTGAAAATAGTCGAATTAGGGAAGAAATGTCTAAATTACCAGATAATCCAATGGAAGCTGCGGAGTTACTGCATAGAGAATTAGGTGCATTGAAGTCAAGGTATCCTGGTGCAAAAAAGCTCACGAGCAGGATGGCCGAACGATATAAAGTATCTCGAACAAAAATAGTAAAAACCATTAAATTCCTACAGCTGGATGAAGACGTTCAGTGCATGTTGAAAGCCGGCAACTTGTCCGCCTCATCTGCTGAGCTAATTAGCCAGGTGGCAAAAGTAAGTCAAAAGAAACTGGCCAATAAGATATTCCTTGAGTCATTACCGAGAAGCCAAGTTAGAATTGTAGTCGACCGTATTAACTCTGAAGGCTTGAAATTGGACAAGCCAGTAGTCGGCAAAATTGAGAAGATTGATCCTGATGTACTCAATCTAGTTGAAGGCATAGAAGATACTTTCGGAGTAACCATTGAGTCAAAATCGACTGAAGCGGATCTGTCAGTCGTTGTGAAAATGTGGGATAAGGATATCGTAAAGGACCTACTGATCGTACCGAAATTCCTGAATTCAGAGGTTCAGATAGACATCAATATTCCAGGCCCACAGCACGAATTAACCCGGGCAATTGAGATGAATTTATCATGTGCCAAGAGTACTGATTTTAACGTTTTGCTGGGTATTGTTTGTGATGGTTTTGAGATGGTAAAAAGGGTTAGGGAAATGAGAAGTAAAAGAAAATAATCCAATCTATAAATTCTTGCGGGAGGATAAACCTCCCACAGGGTCACATTATAACTAATTCCCTAGACCTTTATTTCCTCCAGCTTAGGGGCTTCATTTTCAGGAGTTATTTGGGCAACTTCTACTGACTTTTCACCGGGATCATCCCCACTCAAATCACCGTCTTTTTCATCCTTAAAGTAATGATCTTTAATGGTTGAAAGCAGCAGCTTTCGAACCTCAGATTGAGCGTCTATCCACTTACAGGCATTCGCCATACCCTGCCCTATCTTCTCCCCTTTATAGGAATACCAGGCCCCCGCCTTTTCTACCAAACCTAAGTGAATACCATGATCGAGTATCTCAGCGGTCTGATTGAAACCCTTGCTATATACGATCTGGAATTCAGCCTGTTTGAATGGTGGGGCTACTTTATTCTTTACCACTTTGACACGAGTTTGGTTGCCGATTACTTCGTCCCCATCTTTCACTGCACCGGTGCGACGAATATCCAAACGTACCGAAGAGTAAAATTTAAGAGCATTACCGCCGGTGGTGGTTTCGGGGTTTCCAAACATAACACCAATTTTCATTCGAATTTGATTGATGAAAATCACCAAGCAATTTGCGTTTTTAACATTGGCGGTAATTTTACGCAGGGCTTGTGACATTAATCGAGCTTGTAAGCCCACATGGTGGTCACCCATGTCGCCTTCAATTTCAGCCTTGGGTGTTAGCGCTGCTACAGAGTCCACTACGATAATGTCGACAGCACCGGAACAAACAAGCTCATCTACTATCTGTAGCCCCTGCTCACCTGTATCTGGTTGGCTGACGAGAAGTTCATTGAGGTCCACGCCGATCTTCTCGGCATATAACGGGTCCAGTGCATGCTCGGCATCGATGATTGCAACGCGCTTACCCTGCTTTTGAGCTTGGGCCAATACGGATAAACACAAAGTGGTTTTACCTGATGATTCAGGTCCATAGACTTCAACAATACGGCCGTATGGCAAGCCGCCGGCACCGAGTGCAATATCAAGGGATATAGAGCCAGTGGAGACAACAGGTATTGCCGTAATCTCCTGTTCCCCCATCTTCATTATTGATCCCTTGCCAAAGGACTGCTCAATGCTCTTAAGCGCTGCATTCAAGGCTTGATCCTTGGATGAATTGGATTTGCTCATGATTCGTACCTGCTGTGAGTGACAGGTACATCATGAACGCATCGAAAATACCCAAAACAGGTAATTATAGATTTTAGTTCATCATTTGGGTTGATAGCCCGAGGCAAGGAGGGACAGGGATACAAACATCTGCTGCAGACCAAGGGAATTTAGTGCATGTGACTGGAGCGTAATAAAGAAACCCGTATTTATCGTTAACGGAAGCTGGTGTTGCCTCATACGCCGCGGAAGCTATCCCTGAACCGATCGGCATGGCCATACTAGTAGGGCGTGCTGGAAATACCTGTTTTAGCTTTCCAGATAGGCCAGTTTTATAGGGGAAGAATGCATAGTGAAAACCTGCAAGATGCAGTGCTTTATAAGCAGTTATAGCTGCTGCTTTAACCGGGTTGGGTTCAATAGTAGCCGCGGACCTTGGGTATAGGGAGCCCCAGGAACCGATACAGGGATTGATGGCACTTGTTAAATCTAATCCAAGTCGTCCAGCTATGTTATTTGCCAAGTCGCTACCAACTGAACATGCAGTGTCAGATGCATGCCCCAGCGAAGCCGCTAGACCAGTGGCCATAGCTAAATCATGACATCCAGTTAGCCAGGCTGGGTCTAGGCTTGTGTCATACCAAATTTTGGGCACACAAGAAAAGGGGAGGGCGGACAGTAAAAAGTCTTGGAGCTTATTTGTAAGCCGCGTTAATACGGAACTACCAGCACAAGCTGCTTCACCGGCCAGGCCAAGTATGGCACTGAGGTCTTGTTCGGGAGTGAACATCGCAAATGATTTTTCACAATACTTGCAGCTGGAAGGCATGAGCATTTCAGACAATATAAAATCCGGAATATCCCATATACGTGCATGAGATGTGTGCTGCATTCCATCATCTGAAATTGAGATGCCACTGGCGCCGATCGCGCCATATAGAGAGTCCATGACATCGGAGGCAAAAAAGAAGCTGTCGGTGGGGCTGTTTATGATTTCTATGAACGCAATGGGTATGTAGTGGTTCACCCATATTTTGGGACATACCGGGCACACAGGCCCGCCTGGGATGTATTCTAATTCTATTGGGTTAACAGATGCCATTGCTGCTAAAGAACCAAAATCAACTGAACTTGACCCAATAATTGAATCAAGAACGCCGGCCGAAGCATCGACACCTTTCAGTGCCATTCCAGCAGCTACAGCTTTAATAAATTGTCTGCGATGCATGAGTAATTACCTGGTAAGACTATTTGTAGTATGCCGGGGTAATACCATTATCAATGAAGGCTGCCCTCAAACCAGCCTCAAGCTGCAATACACGCCTATTATAGGTGTAACTGGAGATCTGGAATTCCTTGAGTATAAGCGCTCTTTTAGATTCATTAATAAATCTCATTGTAAAAAACTTGTGATCACAGGCGTCTAGGGTGCCAATAAATTTATCAATGATTAAGCGCAAGCGCTCTTGCTCAGAGCTATCAATAACAATTGACTCAGGTGAGGGAACGGCAGTGTACATTCCACTTTTAAAGTCACGCTCAAGATGCCGGTTTTCTAAGTTAACCGAAGTATGTCCTTCACTTAATGCCAAAATAGTATCAGTGCGCATAGTTGGAAATTTTTCTTTAAAATCATGTATGGATGGCTCCACACTGTTCATCTCAACAAACGACTCTCGAAATCTTAATAATGAAGCTCGCTTTGCGAATGCGGCTTCTGGAAGACGCACTGGACACGCAAACTTTTTGGCGGTCTGTACGTGTTGTTTAACCCATGAACCCAAATAAGTAGAAAGCATTGCGTTGTGATGGCTGTAACGGACACATGTTTCAAATAAAGCAGAATCAGCAATTTCGTTAAGATCTTTACAATGTTTAGCGCGCTCACCCAACTCGCGTACAGCTAAAGCTTTTGCCGCTGGGCGATTAAGGCTAATCATGCCTTCAACAAGTTCATTAATTTCATCTGTAGTTGCCCGCAATTTAGGCGCGATTTCAGCAACTAATGGAATTGAGACTCGGCACTTATGAGCTAATTTAAGAGTAGTAACAAGGAGTGACTGGTGGGGCTGATATTCAGGGTATTTATCTAGGAAGGCGTTAACATCAGGGCTGGACTGCAAATCTGATAATGCTACCTGGAGCAGGTCGCTATCCAGTTCGAATATAGTGTCAACCGCACTACTAATTTCTTTTATAGCGTTACGAGCTTCAGCCGCAATATCTAGGTCTGGGTGATTCTTATTCTTTAGGTAGAGGAAGCAGTATGAAAATCGAACTTGAGCTAACTGCTGCATGATTTGTCGCTGCGTTACAATATTTGCCGAGGCTTCAGAATCTGCGTACGAATCAATTTGTGTAAATGAATGTTTAATATTACCAAGCACTGCTGTAAGGGTGCCTTTGAAATCTGAATCTTTATAGTAAAGAGAATTGGTTTCGCTAAATACAGAAACAATACCCGGGTAATTCTTGTTGGCCCTAAGACTGGATTCAATTAGACCGTATGCGTACATTGAAAAATCCGGCACAGCAGAAAGAAAGCCACCCACTTTGCAATATAAGACCTCCAATTTTTCTGCATATTGCAGATTCGCAACTCGATAGGATTCGTTCGACAACTTAACAGCAGCGTTGTTACTAGTCATATCTCTATGTATCCAGATCGTTGATTAAGTGTTTGAAGTTTAACCATTTTGCGAGGCAAGTCTCCTTGGCGATGTCACTTTGGCCGCATAACAAAATGGTGAAAACAGAGAATCTGAATCTGAAAATATTTAAGTCATTGTTTTATAAAGGATTAGACTTGATGAGCCAGGTTCCATCTTTTTTGTAAATTCATCTGTTACAAATGGATGACTGCGGGGCATTAGACATTTCTTTGTATCGAATTGTAAATTTCAGTTTGATCGCCAATATCGGTGCTATATTGATTAAATAGCGAAGATGATGAAAAAATATATCATTTCTAATCTAGTAGAAAAAATATAACAGATGAAGACGGGGTAGGGTGGCATGTCTAGTTTTTCTATTTTTGGTTTCGAGGGAACGGTTTTTAGAGAGATAGCGGATGTCATACAACGCGTGAATCAAGTGCAGGTAACCCTGGCAACTGACAACTCCAAGATGGGGATTCAGGCCAAGAAAATGTGTGCATTGAAGCTGCGGTGGGTTCAAGCATATTCGATGCTGGCAACAATAGAGAGCATCGCATCAAAAAATCAACATGGGGACTCGCTTGAGCTTTCAAGTGATCTTCAAATTACATCCAATTTAATGAGTGCAGCTACATTTAGTTATCGAGATTTTGTAAAACAAAATGCTGATATAAAATGCCCCCAAGTAATATTAAGTGCTGAATATGCGGAAAGGTCAGCTCAAAACCTAAGAGCTGTAACTGAGGAGCTATCTACAAACTTGCAGCTTGATGTTGCAACAGTGCTGCGTGAGGCAGCATTAACAATGACAATCTTTTCAAAGAAATCGGATCAGCATTTCTTTGTTAGCAAGCTTGGTAAATATTACGTTAGGGCTTTCCGAGGAATTGATTACAAGGGCAACGTCAGCATCTTACGAGCTTAATCAAACAATGGCGCGATGAATCCTTTAGTGGCGCATAAATACGTACATTATGTTTAACAAATCGGTACAATAGGAGCAGTTATATTGTTGAATAAAATACATATGTCTCTCCCAGATAAAGAACCACAATGGGATGGTGAGTATCTTTTCGATCTGATCAAGCTAACATCGTCAATGAGCAAATCAGAAAAGAAAGACTACATAACGAAATTCCCAAATTACATCCCTGCGCAGCTATCCAATATGCGCAATGATATTCGGGCGTGTGACCGTCGCGGATACTGCCTGCTTGGTGAAAATTGTGATATCCAAAAGTCTGCCTGGCAAATCCTTATTCCTGATGCCCCAAAAATCGAAAGGCCAATTGTTATTGAGGGCTTAATCTTGATGCCTATGATCAAGAGCGGGCATCGAATCGGTTATATCACACATGCATCGGACAACTACAACGGGTCTTTCATTATTGAAAAAGATGGTGTGAATAGCCACTGGAATGATTTTGTTCAATGGTCGCTGCAACGCACAGATAATGGCCAAGTAATCGACGTCAAGAATGGCATACGATTTGAGCAGGCTGTCCAACTCCACATTGATGCCATCACTAAAATGGGGTTATTGGATTATGATTGATTTATTTGAGGGTGGGGTAGTTTCAATCAATAGCAAAAAGAAGAAGGTTGCCTGGGATGGCCAGGAGATTGATGATCTCATAAAAATTCTAAAGGCAAAGCCTGTCGATGTTTCAGTCATACGCGAGGAGCACCCGGCCCCCATACATATTACGAATATGTTCCCACATGTCATCGCCATGGATAAAAGCAATCGGTGCTTGATGTCATGCGTTGATTTCAGCGTGGAAATGGCATCCGACTTGATAGACAGAAAACTAAACGAAGACGTCGCGACAGACTACATTGAATTTGGATACCCCATTGAGGCACGGAAAGAAGTCGGGGGCCTAAAGCTGGATGTTGGTTTCGTTATTGCTAAAGGCCAGAGTTGTTACTATGAATGCCTCCTTAGCCGATCAATTGCTTACTATAATACTGACAGGTCTAAGGTAGGGCTTCCTGAAGAAAATGATAAAGTGGAATGGGCAATTATTACAAATGACTCCGAGATGGTGATAGGCCACTCAAATGGACTTGGCCAAGCGACATTGGATGCATCTTTAACCTGGTCAGAAATCCAATGCAGGTAAAATTTTGAGCTCAATATCGATTCACAAATTTTCTCAAAATAACGTTTAACGCGGCTGCTTAGGATGGTTCGCCGGCCATTAATTCTCCATTAATTCTCCATGAATTTCTGGCATATACACAGCCTCTTTAGACTTATCATGGATAAACCCCAGCTATTTCTTCAATTATCTGTCTCTCATTTCGGTTGGCATGGATGCCAGAGCGGAAAATTTCTAAAGAGGAAAACCTCGTAAATAAATTAACACCTATTGATGTCATAATATGCCTGACCCATTGCGAGTAATATGCATTCCTGAATGAGTTAATTGTGGGCTCAGTTACATTAAAATTGTACGACGTGAGGTAGACATCCAAGCTAGTTGACATCCTCCCTCCACTAAATCAAAGATTCTAGTGTGGGGTTCCTACAGCTAGACGCTCATGCCCGAGCGCAAGAATGTTTCGTGCCGCGTTAATATCGCGGTCGTGAGTGACACCGCACTCACACGTCCATTCTCTTATTCCAAGGCCTTCTCTACCTTTCGGACTGTTTCGGCGGGAGCCGCAACACGAGCAAGTCTGGGTGGTGTAAGCTTCATTGATTAGTTCAAAAACAACGCCTGCGTGAGCGCATTTATATTCCAACATTGTTTTTAAGGTAGACCAGCCAGCATCTAAAACAGACTTTGCCATTTTAGTCTTAACCAGTTTTTGACTACTCACGTCGCCAACGAAGATCGCCGCATTCTCATTAACGAGTTTGCGGCTGTATTTGTGCAGGGCATCATGCCTGCAGTTTTTGATTTTTGCGTGGATCGCTTTTACACGAAGTTTGTTACTTGCGCGCTGAGCAATACCCAGCTGAGATTCAAGCTTACGATACTCCCGACCTTGAACCTTAAGACCGTTACTGTCGGTGGCGGTTTCTTTACAACCTAAATCAATACCAACTGCGGTTTTACCATTTGATTCTTCAGGCTTTACATCGACAACCACGTTGAAATACCAGCGGCCACGAGAGTCTTCATTGAAACTTGCAGATCGAAACTTGAAGTCAGCTAGACCGAATGAGTCCCATATCTTGAAATATACTTTGTTGTGATAAACACAGCCGTTTTTGAAACTTGTGCAATCTTTGCGAACCGGAATCCAGCCAAGAGATCGCTTTGTGCCCGACGATTTCCGCCAGTTTAGCTTTGCTTTTTTGAATTGTTTCCGGCGAGTCACATATTCATGGCCGATCATTTGGATGGTAGCAGAGTTAAGGCCCAATTCTTTACTGGAGCCTTTGGTGTAATTTTGTAGATCGTACCCAGAGAGCCAGTTTGATTTTCCTTTTATCGAACGATAGCTTAATTCGTTGCAATAATTCCAAACCTGATTCACTGAAAAAGCCCAGGAATTAAGCGTTTTAACATGCTTATCTCGCACCCTGACTTTAAGTGTTTTGACGCGGGAGTCATCATTCATACCTGTAATAATATACAGTGGTATTTGTGGTGTCAATGTATGAAATCAAACTCACATGTCTTCTTACTGTTTACTTTCGGTTGGTGGTGCGCCGATCGAAACGCTCAAAACCTACATTCAAAACCAAGACAAAGCTGCTTAGCGGCTGGCCGCTATCCACCCCACATCCAAACAAGTTCTGGCTGGGGAATTAGTGGAATTGTTAAGTAGTTAACTAAATACAGGCAGTAAAGATCTTACTTTGGCCATAGCTTCAGAAACGCAGCTAGATTGGTAGGGCATTGATATCTTTAGCTTCAGCTAGATACCGGTGCAGCATGACTCTGTTTATTTGTCTGATATTGTCTGTGAGTTGCACGACATTTGTGTAATTTAAGCTTTGATCCATCGATGCTTGCTTGGTCAGTCTGAGCATGGAATTCATTAACCCACTCAATAAGACGATTTGAGGGTGTTTCAGCGTGCTTGTAAGGCTTTCGCAACTTCGGGCCAAGCCGATATAGTTACTAGCTGTGTTGCGTGTACACGGGTTGATGATCAATTCGTCAATATACTCACAGACCTCCCCTGGGGTCCCTCCCATTTGATCGCTGTTTACGCGATTACTTTGAAGGTCACGCTGCAGATGTTTGAGTGCAGCATTGAGGATCACTACGGCATTGAGTTCTTGATATTCCATGGAGTACTCATCATGATCAATTTATACAATTAGCATAAGTCGTTATGAAAGAGTCGATTGCTTTATTTTGGCTAGCGTCATTTGGCAAAGTAGGGAAGCTGTTATTAAGTGCCGGGCATACAAGCAATAAACGCCGGCGATGTACTGGCTGGACTCATTGAGCCCGGGCAAGTAGGTAACACCAGTAGTAAATTTATCCCGTGCCATATTGAGTTGTTGCTCAAGTGCTTGTATCAAACAAATGAATTCGGGAATGGTTGTATTGTTACCGGTGCCAGCTACCAGGTCATTAATATAGTCATCCGAAAACTGATACAGATCGATCCGTGACTCTAGTTCTACGCCCTGGACATCGCTTGCCTCACGCTCTTGGTAGGCAATATGCTTGAATCCGAGGCCCAGATACAAAAGAGTAGCTTCAAGGTCAAGAATGCCGTCCTGGGTGTTTAAGTTTTTCACTATAGGCATTAACTCGTCAAACAAACGGCTAGGCGCCAAATCACTAAAATGTGAAGGCATCTCATGGCTAAGCCACAATGGAGCTTCTGGTATAGATATAGTTACAGCCATATCAACGGGCCCTCATAATCGTAAGGTGATTTCTGCTATCGATACATAGCAGAGTAGTACAATACAAAGAGTCTTTAAATTCAAAGCTATGAACGCGAGCCATGAATCCGCAAGAAATTGTTGGAATGACCTGTCTTTGTTGGGCATGCCTGAGCACATGGCCACTAAAGTAACAGCATACTGGAAATATGCCTGGCGCTGGTAGTTCGCTTTTTGAATGGCAATAACTGACATGTCATTAACGTGAAGGACCCGGCTAAGCTGCAGAGGCAGAATTAGCAATCCTAAAACGAGATATACCTCACCAACAAAGCTTATATTTCGTGGGTCCCGCATTCCAATATTCATATGCCACCATGTATGGATTCCATTACTCAAGATCCGCT
>Ga0105359_10004336_pt1 | contig 11338 bp, 10 predicted proteins | sample GOMGulsemesocosm_6_FD_83659 | JGI IMG/M metagenome (GOLD analysis project Ga0105359, IMG submission 83659) | Methane-oxidizing microbial communities from mesocosms in the Gulf of Mexico - GOM8C Gulf of Mexico | ecosystem: Environmental > Aquatic > Marine > Cold seeps | place: Gulf of Mexico... | reverse complement strand
ATCAGTAAGATAACCTATTGGTAAGCCATTTTGAATCGAAGTTGTAATTATTTCACCAATACTGATGCTTTCGTCAAGTTTAGTATAAATACAACCCGATAATGGTACTTTTTTAAAGCGGTCAACATTTTCTTGCATAACACCCTGCTGAGAATTAGCCGCTAAAACTAAATAGTTTCTAATTCTGACTCGAGCATTTGAAACTAATGCGGTTAATTGTTCAGCTAAACGCATATCTCGTTGACCCATACCTGCGGTATCAATTAATATTAATTTTTTCTTTGAATACTGCTGTAACAAAACATCTAAAGCTTGACTATCTTTAGCAAGACTTACTTGGCAACCAATAATTTTTCCATAAGTGGCTAGTTGCTCAAAGCCAGCAATTCGAAAAGTATCGGTTGAAATTAGGGCAACTTGATCTTTTCCGTGCACTTGAGAGAATCCGGCTGCAAGTTTAGCAATTGTTGTCGTTTTCCCTACGCCGGTAGGTCCAACCAAAGCAACAACACCGCCACGGTTTATAATATCATTTTGAGTGGTATTTATTTGTTGAGCAATAAGTTGTGTTGCTTGCAGCCAAGCTTGATTTTCATGCGATTGCTCAGGAACATAACCTGCAATTTGATCGGCGATTTGTTCATTTAATCCTAATGCAAGTAAGCGATTTACCAGTACAGCTCGCTGTGGATCCTTTTGCGCCATATCTTGCCACATTAACCCTGAAACCTGATGTTCTAACAAAGAACGAATCGACGCCATCTCTTGCTGCATTTTGGTAAAGTCTTGTGAGGATACTTGTGCATCAACATTTACACCTTCTGCTAAAGGACTCGAGGAAGATATAGCTTTTGATACGTTAGCTGTTATTTGGTCGTCGTCATTTTGTTCTGGTGCTGGATGACTTAGACGGTCAGTAAAGTCTTTTAACTGTTGCTCAATGCTCGCTTCAGCTAAATGGCTAGGTGCTTGCTGTTGTGCTGGTTGTTGCACTTGACGATTAAGTAGGGCTGACAAGCTATCTGCAGGTCCTTGAGCGGCATCTGTGTCATATGTATTAGGTGGTGCGATATGACTTTGAGCAGGTGCTTGTTGACCAAGACTAACCACATCATTGCTTACTTCTCTAACATTCGATGAATTTACCTGCCCCATATTCTCTTCAATAGGCTGCTCTGATATTTGTGCAGGGGGCACAGCTTGGCTGTAATCAACTGCAGCCATCAGCTCTACACCTTCAGGGATCTTTTTATTGGACATAATAACCGCATCAACGCCAAGCTCTTCTTTTATCTGTGCTAATGCTGTACGCATATCTTTGGCAACAAAACGTCTAATTTTCATATCCAGCCTCTATTTTCTATCTAAGTGACAACTAAGCACCATAATACTTTTATATTAAATGTTACTGCCCAATAGCACTAACGATTTTAATTTGTTTATCATCCGGTATTTCTTGATAAGAAATGACACGTAAACTTGGAATCGTGTATTTAACAAACTTAGCCAAAACGTGACGCAATATACCTGATGTTAATAATATTGGTGTATCACCAGCCATTTCTTGCTGGTTAGCTCCTTCAGTCAATGATTGTTGTAAGCGCTCTGCTAAACCTGGTTCAATACCAGCACCATCATCTCCTGCCATTTGCATTGATTGATGCAACATTTGTTCCAATTCTGGAGCCAAAGTTATGACAGGTACTTCTTGGGCGCTACCGACAAGGTCTTGCACAATAAATTTCCGTAAACTAATTCGTACTGCGGCGGTCAATACTTCAGCATCTTGGCTTTTCGGTCCATATTCAACCAGGGTTTGTACTATCGAGCGCATATCGCGTACAGCAACACCTTCATTCATCAAACTTTGTAGGACTTTAACTACAGTGCCTAAGGTTAACGTATCAGGGATAAAGCCCTCAACGAGTTTAGGGTAGTTTCTAGCAAGTAAATCTAATAAATTTTGAACTTCTTCATGGCCTAATAATTGTGCTGCATTATTCGTTAAAATTTGGCTTAAGTGTGTTGCTAAGACGGTTGCTGAATCAACCACTGTGTAACCTAAGGTTTGCGCTTGCTCACGTTGATTCTGATTAATCCAAGTGGCATCAAGACCAAAAGCAGGATCTTTAGTAGCAATACCCTCTAGTGAACCAAATACTTGCCCAGGATTGATAGCAAGCTCTTGGTCATGCCTAATTTGTGCCGTGCCAACAACAACTCCCATTAAAGATATTTGATAACTGTTTGGATCTAAATCTAAATTGTCTCGAATATGCACTGCTGGTACTAAAAAACCAAACTCTTGCGAAAGCTTTTTACGTACACCTTTAATCCTACTCAGTAACTCACCACCCTGAGCTTTATCAACCAAGGGGATTAAACGATATCCAATCTCTAAACCGATTACATCAACGTGATTAACGTCATCCCAGTCAAGCTCTTTTACATCCTCTTCTTGTTGTTGATTTTGGACTTGCTCTTCTTGTGCTATTTTTTCAAGCTCAACTTTTTGACTTATTTTATTTTTAGCGCCAAAGAAAGCTGCTGCTGCAATGATCACTGCAAATAATAAAAAGACAAAATGTGGCATACCGGGTATTACCCCCATGACAAACATAACACCGGCAGCGATATAAAGAGACTTTTCTTGCCCAAGCTGGCTGCTTACTTGCTCACCCATGTCTTGTGCGGTATTTTGTCGAGTAACAACAATCGCTGTGCCAATAGACAATAATAAACAGGTATTTGCGCGACTAAACCATCACCAATAGTAAGCAAAGTATATATTTCAACAGCACGACTAAACGATAAATCATGCTGCACCATACCAATAATTAAACCACCAATAATATTAATAAATAATATTAAAATACCAGCAATGGCATCTCCTTTAACAAACTTACTGGCACCATCCATAGACCCGTAAAAATCTGCTTCGCTGGTTACTTCTGTTCTTCGTTCTTTGGCTTGTTCTTGGGTGATAAAACCAGCATTTAAGTCGGCATCAATAGCCATTTGCTTACCTGGCATAGCATCTAGGGTGAAACGTGCCGTTACTTCTGCAATTCGGCCTGCACCCTTTGTCACAACAACGAAGTTAATAATGATTAAAATGAGAAATACTATTAAACCGACAGCATAGTTACCGCCGATAACCACGGAGCCAAAAGCTTCTATCACTTTCCCCGCTGCACCAGGTCCTTCATGCCCTTCCAATAAAACCACACGAGTACTGGCAACATTCAATGCTAACCGCAGAATAGTTGCTACCAGTAAAACTGCAGGGAAAGAACCAAAATCAAGAGGTTTCAAGGTATAAACTGTGATGAGTAACACGACAAGAGCTAAGGCAATGTTAAAAGAAAATAAAATATCTAATAGCCAGGCAGGCATAGGTAAAATAATCATACCTAGGGCAGCCATCACCAACAAAGGTGTTCCTAGCCCAGAAAAGTGACGTAATTTTGATTTATCAAACTGATTAAAATATCCGGCTAATTGCATTGCTACTTCATGATGTTTTTTTGACAGTAACCATAAAATTGCAATTCTTATACCAGAATATACAACGATAGCTTACAAGGTATATTAAGTTTTTTATTTTTCATGAAAAAACGATACAGTGTGTACTAAGTAGTTATTTACTAATATCTAAATTCATCTGGAATTGGGAGTTCCTTAGCGACAGGGATAGGTTTTTGAGCATTACCTTTTTTATGTTCATTCAATTGAAAAATAAATGCTAATACTTGTGCAACCGCTGCAAATAATTCTTCAGGGATATCATCACCAACTTCTGCCGTATAATAAAGTGATCGAGCTAAAGCCGGTGACTGAATTATTTCAATTTGGTGCTCTTTTGCAATGGTACGGATATGAAGTGCCATTTCATCAACCCCTTTGGCTGATAACACAGGAGCACCACCTGCAGCTGCGTCATATTTAAGTGCTACAGAAAAATGCGTTGGATTAGTAATAATTACATCCGATTCAGGCACATCTTGCATCATACGTCGTTGCGACATTTCATATTGCGTTCGACGGATACGTCCTTTAATTTCAGGACTACCCTCAGTCCCTTTATGCTCATCTTTAATTTCTTGCTTCGTCATTTTTAATTGACGATTGTGATTCCAAACTTGGTACGGCGCATCGATAATAACGATGATACCTATTGATAACGCCAGTACCAAAAACATCCACTGTAACATGGTAAGGGCATGTTCAAAGTTATTAGGAATAGTTTCTCTGCTAAGACCTAATATCTCCTCAAATAAACCACTAAGTAATAAAAAAGCAACAATGAAGACAACAAAAAACTTTAAAATAGATTTAATCAACTCAACAGCGGCTTGCACACCAAACATGCGTTTAAACCCTGCCATAGGAGATAATTTACTTGCTTTGGGCATCATAGCTTCCCCTGAGAAACTCATGCCGCCTAATAAAGTATTACCGATAAATGCCGCCAACATTACAATCAAAAATATCCAAAGTAATGGTGGGACAACTTGATAAGCTCCATCATTTATTACTTTAAATAAAGCATTCACATCCATTGCTTCTTGTCGGCTGAGGCTAAACATGTGACTCATCATGTTCGACATTGCGGTAGCTAACGATTTACCCATCAATAACATGGCACATGCACTACCAACCAATACAAAAAAGGTACCTAAATCTTTAGAGCGAGCAATTTGCCCTTTTTTGCGGGCATCGGTTAGCTTTTTCGCCGTGGGCTCTTCAGTTTTTTCACCACTATCTGAATCAGCCATTTATATCGCCTTACAATCAATGAGGTAACAACTAAAATCAAGCGCGCGTTGCCACTGTAATTCAAAGTGTGTAAAGAAGTTACCAAAGGTTAGCCACATAATAAGTAACCCTGCCATCATGGTAATTGGAAAACCAATAGCAAAGATATTAAGTTGTGGTGCTGCTCTGGTCATAATACCAAAAGAGAAGTTGATTAATAACATCGCAGTTATCGGTGCTAAAGAGAGTGATAAAGCGGTCGCGAACATCCACCCGCCCCATTCAACCACTTCGCGATACTTAATGCTTGATAAATTCTCCGTCGGGATTGGTAAAGTCTCGAAACTAGCTACAATGAATTGTAAATAAGCAAGGTGACCATCCATTACCCAAAATAATAATGAGGATAAAACTAGAAAAAATTGTCCAATAGCAGGGACATTCATACCACTTGCAGGATCAACTAAAGAAGCGAAACCAAGGCCAGACTGCATAGCAATAATTTGACCTGCAAGGGTAAAAGTATTGACCACCATGATAGTAACAAAACCAAGCATGACGCCAATAATCATTTGTTGCCCCAATAAAATCGCCGTATTGATGGACACTAAACTATCGACACGCGTTGGTGGGATAGCCGGCATAACAGCCATAGTAATACTGATACATAAAAAAACTTTTATTCGACCAGGGATAGTCTTTGAGCTGAAACCTATCATGGTCATAATCAAGGCTGAAATACGGCTAAATGGCAAGATGAAATCTGCCATATATTGATTAATAATTGACTCTGTAAATTCCATTAAGCTGCTCTATCAATAGGGAGACCTATACGCATAACTAAACAATCAAACTAGGAATGCTAGAAATTAGCCGGATAGTATAGTCCATGACTTTTTGCACTAACCAATGTCCACCAAAGATTAGCGCGAGTAAGGTGACAATTAATCTTGGTAAAAAACTTAACGTTTGTTCGTTAATAGATGTTGCGGCCTGAAAAACAGCAACCATTAAACCCACAGCAAGACTCGGTAGGATAATGGCGCATACTAAAAGGATCACAAGTAATAATGCATCACTTAACACATCTACATAAATTTCAGGACCCATAAGTTACTCTCTTAAACTTAACTCATATTTTAACGATTGAAAAATAACCATTTAATAACTATTGTCTTAAATTGTAGGCTAAGTTCCTAATCCGTAGCTCGTTGCTATCGTACCAATGACTAAATTCCAGCCATCAACTAAAACAAATAACATCAGCTTAAAAGGCAAAGAGACTATCATGGGTGATAACATCATCATGCCCATCGCCATTAAAATACTCGCCACAACTAAATCTATTATTAAAAAGGGAATAAAAAGTATAAAGCCAATCTGGAAGGCTGTTTTTAATTCACTGATAATAAAGGCAGGAATAATGACTGTCATAGGTAAATCGGTCGGTTTATCAACTGCATCAATACCTGCCATTGCCGCTAAAGTATCTAAATCTTTAATTCGGGTTTGCTCTAACATAAAAGCACGCAATGGTACCTTGCCCAGATTAATTGCTTCAATAGAGGTTAACTCCTCAGATAAATAAGGCTGAATGGCTGATTTATCTATTTGATTATAAACCGGAGTCATAATAAAGAGAGTCATAAATAAGGTTAAGCCAATGATCACCTGATTAGACGGTGTTTGCTGAAGACCAAAGGCTTGTCTCAATATTGCCATTACCACCACAATACGAGTAAAAGATGTCATCATGATAACCGCTGCGGGTATAAAGCTCAGCGCAGTCATGAAGATCAAGATTTGCAAATTTACTGAATACTCTTGCGAGCCATCAGGGTTAGTGGTGAGTGTTAATGCAGAAAGAGATAAATCTTCGGCAAAAGCGCCAAAACTCACACTGAACAAAGATAATATTATGATGAATAACGAAGTTTTTTTCATGGTTCGTTGGTATTCCCTAAAAAACAACCTGATTTAAAATAGTTATAATGTCGTTAATAATAACGATGTTGAATATCTTACCCATTAAGACTTTTTAGCCCAGAGAAAAGATAACAAGTTCTTTGGTAGCTCAACCGTATTTGCCTTTTGAGTAGGTAATGGCTCAGATAAACGTTCAATTAAGGTAACTTGTTGTGCAGTAACACCTAAAAGCAATTGTTGCTCCCCTGCTTGAATGACAACTACACGCTCTTTTGCCCCTAATGATAAACTTGTTATCACTTTCAGTTGGCTAACACCTTGCTGAGTGAGGTTAAAACGTTTGAGCACCAAAGCACAAAGAATAATTAAACCAAGCACCATCAATAAAGATAAAATCATACTGCCGGCATCCATATTGGCCATAACATGTTTACCTACTTCAGGAGTTTTACTTGACTGTTCTTGCAAAGCAACAGCTGGCAGAGTTGATTCTTGTTTAATTATATCCTTACCCACTTCCTCTTGTGGAGTTACAACTTGCTGACCTAGAGTTTTCTGATCAATAACATACCCACTAACCGTATTTTTTTCTGGCGACTTCTCAGCAGCACTTTCTTGCCCTAAAGCCACCATAGACATTAAAAAACAACTAAGTGTGATAAAAATACGTAATATTTTCACTGCCATCTTGGGATTAAATCTCTATTTTTAATATATATTAATGCTAGGTGTAATCTCTTCGCATGAAATAATGTTCACAAAGTTGCTTTACTTTAACTTCTTAATGCGCTCAACTTGGCTAACGACATCAGTTAAACGAATACCAAACTTATCATTGACAACAACTACTTCACCGTGAGCAATCAAGGTACCATTAACTAATACATCAAGCGATTCACCAGCAACTCGGTCTAATTCAACTACTGAGCCTTGGTTTAATTGTAATAAATTTCTGATACTGATATTACTTCGACCTACTTCCATCGAAATAGTAACCGGAATATCTAGGATAGCATCAAGTTTTCGCTTTTCTTCACCTGTAATCGGTGCATCATCAGGGGTTAACTCTTCAAGCTCAACCGTTTCAGCACTTTCCCTTGCTTCAGCTTGCTCATCGAGTGCTTCATCCCACATACTTAGATCTTCGTCTTTATCGTTACTCATACCACTGGCCTCAATTTATAATTTTGTTCAAATAGGTCAACTTTCATCACTTGAAAGCAGCTTATAAGTCATCTTCTAGCAGATGAAGCTCTGCATCACTATCAAGGCGTTTACCACCTTTGGTTAAAATAGTTAACTCAGACTTAGCTGATTCTGGTCGCCTAATTTTCGATTCAATTTTCAACGCGATGTTATCTCGACTACGGCCTAACTTAGCTCTAAATGTCGGTAAGTCTTCAATTAACACGGTAATATGCTCAGGCATTTCAATAGGGATAATATCACCTGCTTGTAATTCCATGACTTGGCTTAATGGAATATCAACTTCAATAAACTTAGTATTAATGTTTACTGGCACATCCATAATTTCGTCACGTAATGCTTTTGACCAACGCATGTCGGTATCTTCTTTATCACTTTGCACACCCGCATCAAGTAATTCACGAATAGGCTCGAGCATAGAGTAAGGCAAGGCAATATGAAAATCGCCACCACCACCATCTAATTCAATGTGAAATGAGCTGATAACCACCACTTCTGTAGGGCTAACAATATTTGCCATTGACGGGTTTACTTCTGAATCTAAATATTCAAAAGACACATCCATTACTGGTGACCAAGCCTCTTTGTAATCTTCAAAGATAAGTTTTAATAACATTTGAATGATACGACGCTCTGTCGGGGTGAATTCACGACCTTCAATTTTTGCGTGGTAACGACCATCGCCACCAAAGAAATTATCAACTAAAATAAAAACCAAACGCGCTTCCATGGTGATTAACGCGGTACCTTTTAAAGGACGAAAACGCACCATATTCAAGCTCGTAGGTACAAACAAGGTATGTATGTACTCACCAAACTTTATCATCTGAATGCCATTAATAGACACTTCAGCCGTGCGACGCATCATGTTAAATAAGCTGATACGCATATGACGAGCAAAACGTTCATTAACCATTTCCAAGGTTGGCATACGGCCACGCACAATACGATCTTGTGAAGAAAAGTCGTAATCAGAAGTGCCATCTCGCGATTGGACGACATCTTCAACTACATCTTCTTCTTCAACATCATCAACACCGTGTAATAGCGCATCAATTTCGTCTTGGGATAATAAATCACTCACTCAATAATCTCTTCTTATTTACTCTGCTTAATATTATTTAATACAAAATTAGTTTAACTCGTACATACAGCAGCTATTGCATAACAAAGCCAGTGAAAAGTACTTTCTCAACCGTTTTATTACCTTCAACATCAGTCATGACTTTTTGTACCGCTGCTAAGGATTTCTGTTTTAAAGATATTTTCCCGGCACTTGTCGCCAAATCATCGGCATTAGATTGTGAAAAAACGCCTAATAGCGTACTTTCTATTAATGGGATATGCATCTTAGAATTTTCTTCATTATCACCACCGCGAACAAGTAACTGTACTCGTATTTCTACAAAACGGTCTCGCGCAGCGCCTGGCACATTAAAACGAAACGGTCTCGGCATAGGTACATACAGCGCACTACCCAACTTAGCACCCGAATCGACTTCAGCTGCAGCAGTATCCCCTGAATCACTATCTAAAGCAGCATCTAACTGCTCTTGACTTGCATCAGGAGTACTCCCTCCCATAAAAAAGAAGTAAGCCCCCGCACCACCACCAAGTAAAACTATCACTGCAATAATGATAATAATCATTTTTTTCTTTTTACCTGAGTTATCTAACTCTAACTCACCATCTTTTTCTTTTTCGTCTGCCATGAGAACCCTTTAAATTTACAGCCACAAATAGTGATAATAATGAGTGACTAATTAATCACATAGTAATAATTGATAGACTATATCCTTGAATACTCTTTGAGCCAATGTGTTTTCATCAACTTAACTTCATTTTAGACAATTAGGCGTAGTAATCTACGCTAGTTGCAGAAGAATCAAACAACTGTGCTGACAAAACATGTTCTACGCCATCTTCTTCGGTTTTAGTTCCGTCGGTCAAAACAGTATCATTATTTTTATTAAAGCCCTGCTCATCCGCATTTTGTTGTTGGTTTTGCTGTTCAACATTAGCACCACCGACATCAACACCTTGCTCTGACAGCATGTCTCTTAATTTATGCATATTTTGCTCTAGCGCATCTTTTGCTTGCTGATTTTGTACTACGAAGTTAACAGAAGCTTGCTCACCTTGTAAATTAACGCGTACTTGCATATTGCCAAACTCGGGTGGGTCTAACTTAATGTCAAATTGCTGCAATTTCTGATTAATAGTAATCATCACTTTGTCTTTCACTGCATCAGCAAAATCTTTTCTAAAAATAGAGATTGTTTCTTGTTGAAGCTGAACATTATTCTTTTGTATTTGCGCCGTATCACTGGCAACATTATGATTAAGCACTTCAGTTACTTGATGCTCAAGGTAGGCGTCATTATTTTGTTTATTCTGTGTAGTTTGAATTATTTGCGCTTGTACATCAGACATTGAACGCATTGCGATATTATCGATCACTTTGTTCGCGGTTCCTACGTTCGTCCCCACAGCTTTTTCATCTAGTGGTAGCATTGATTCAATAAATTCATCATTAGCATTATCAACAGCTTGTTGCTCTTTATCTGTTGATTGACTTTTTTGCTGTGCTTGAACTTGTTGTAATGCTTGAATTTGTGCATTTGTCATCAATGGCTGTTTAGCCTGAGCATCGACAACGTGTTCTTTAGGTGTGTTTTCAAGTGTGCCTGATGTTGGAATACTTCGCTCTGCTGCCAATTTATCAACGTTAGTCTTACTTAACTGTGGTGTCGAAGCATCGGTGTTACTTGTTTTAACACTACTCGCCTCTAGTTGAGTATTAACCTTTTTTATCGATGGTAAACCAAGTTCTTCCGTTGCCAACTCTGCAGTTAGCTCGCCTTGATCTTTACTGAACACATTTAGTTTTTTATCAAGGTTAGTACTTTTCCCATTCACTGTTGATGCTTCAGCTGAAATATCTAGCTGCTCAGTTGAAGTACTCCCTTTACCTATAGGCTCAACCGGCAATTGGTAAAGGCCTGAATCGACCTGCTCTGTTAACTGCTTTCTACTCGCTTGTGATATCCCCTCTGCTACATCAGTAATTTTATTATTTTTCAGTTGCGCACTCGCTAATTGTTCAGTCATCAATTGTTCGCTAGTAATACTTTGACTTTTAATCGTGCCCTGTTGAGATTGCAATGACAGCTGATAGTCTTTTAATGTTTGTTCACCAGATTTAGCCGCGGCTTCACTGTTCTGTGCTATTTGTGCTCGAGCGAGTAATTCGTCTTTAGAAAATGCCTTCAACTTATGAGTGGCTTCGAGGTGTGAACTTTCTTTCTCTACAACATCACTGCTAACCACTTCTGACTGGTTATTTTTATTATTCAAAGTAGCAGCTTTACTGTCATTCTCATTTGTCTGCTTTAGCGTGGCATCCACGATTGCTTTGCTTTCCGCTGGCTTGGCAGTCTCTTTTGAT
>Ga0105359_10004333_pt1 | contig 11343 bp, 8 predicted proteins | sample GOMGulsemesocosm_6_FD_83659 | JGI IMG/M metagenome (GOLD analysis project Ga0105359, IMG submission 83659) | Methane-oxidizing microbial communities from mesocosms in the Gulf of Mexico - GOM8C Gulf of Mexico | ecosystem: Environmental > Aquatic > Marine > Cold seeps | place: Gulf of Mexico... | reverse complement strand
TCCTTAATATACAAAGTAGCTGACAATAAGTGATGACGATCGCTGCCAGCTTGAATCAATAATTCATCCACCTTGTCCAACATGCTTTGTGTTTGCAGCTCAATGCCTTCATTAGCATCCTTACAAACCTGACCACATAAATAGATAGTGCCATTGTGCTTTACAATACGGCTCATTCGTTGCTTTGTTTCTATACGTTCAATCATTGCTATTAACCTTTATCACTGCAATATAATGATTGAATTGTAACAACTTCTTCGCCAGAGTCCCTACCCTTTTAAATTTTTTAATAATCTATCCATTGCTCTATAACCCAATGCTTCACTGAGGTGACTGCGATTAATACCTTCACTACTTGCTAAATCGGCAATAGTACGGGCAACTTTAAGAATGCGGTGATAGGCACGCATCGATAAATGCAGTTTTTCAATCGCCATTTCAAGAAACGCATTGTCATCATGATTCAGTTTACAATATTGTGAAATATCTTTGCTCGATAGCAATGCATTGGGATAAACCTGTCTTGCATGCATGATCTTTCTTGCCCTAGCAACGCGCTCCCTCACAATAGCGCTATTTTCACCATCCATTACATTCCTTTGGGCACCTTGGGGTAAGCGAGGCACATCAATGGTGAGATCAAAACGATCTAAAAAGGGACCGGATAATTTTGATAAATATTTGAGAATTTGATCTGTGCTGCTACGACTGTGCTCTCCAACCTCACCGCAAGGGCTTGGGTTAAGCGCCCCAAGCAATTGAAACTTCGCTGGGAAAGTCACTTTTCCCGCCGCTCTAGAAATTGAAATCTCACCAGACTCCATGGGCTCTCTTAATGAGTCCAACACCTTGCGATCAAACTCAGTCATTTCATCTAAAAACAAAACACCGCGATGTGCTAACGAGATATCACCGGGCCTTGGATTACTACCACCACCCACTAATGCCACCGACGAGCTTGAATGATGTGGGGAACGAAAAGGAGGTACTAACCAATCATTCACCGAAATTTGCAAGCCCGATGTTGAATGAACGGCGGCGACTTCTAACGCCTCATCAAAGGTCAATGCCGGTAAAATCGTGGGCAACCGGCTTGCCAGCATCGTTTTCCCAGTGCCTGGAGGACCAATAAATAACAAGTTATGGGCGCCTGCCGCTGCAATTTCTAATGCTCGTTTAGCTAATGATTGTCCAATAACATCTTGTAAATCAATATAATCATTTGGCGGTTTAATCACATGAGCTTTTGCCGTCTCTAATGCCTGTTGGCCATGTAAAAAAGCTGTCACCTCCAATAATTGACTCGCTATTTTATTCTCAGACTCCTCTAATAGTGCCACCTCAAATTGATTTTGACTGGGGGCAATAACATATCTATTCACTTTATTAGCGGCCAATGCCGCCGGTAATACGCCCAATATACTTCGCAGCGCTCCCGATAATGCCAACTCACCATAAAACTCATACTGACCGATAAGCTCAGTAGGTACTTGTTCGGCAGCTGCTAAAATACCAATAGCGATAGCCAAATCAAATCGCCCACCTTCCTTAGGTAAATCAGCAGGCGCTAAATTAACAGTAATGCGCTTAGCCGGAAATTCAAAGCCAGCGTTAATTAATGCACTGCGTACCCTGTCTCTCGATTCTCTTACCGATGCTTCAGGCAACCCGACAATTGAAAATGCAGGGAGTCCATTACTTAAATGCACTTCCACATTCACAAGTGGGGCTTGAACCCCGACTTTCGCACGACTATAAACAACAGCTAATGACATAACCTATGATCCAGAAATAAACTGATTGATAACAAGCATAGAGCATAGGTGTCATTTTCACCGTAATAGCTATAACTCATAACCAAAATAATTAATATTAATAGCTCACCAACATCTGTTGCTAGGTCATTGTTTAATAAACGATAGAGACTAATATTACGTTCTAGACGTAACCTACTCCTCTGATAGATAGAAATCATCAGTTGTGTTTATAAAACCTTCATGATACAAATTGTCAATACTTAAAGATGTAACAAGCCACTGACTGGCTGTAAGAGAAAATTTACATGCACTTAATAAGCAAATTAGTCCTCATTATTAACATTATCGTCGTGGTCATTAGCACCACAACGTCGGGGACTCGTGCTTAATTAAGCAAAGCAAGTTACATAAAACCCCCGATGCGAAAGTCTCGGGGGTTTTTTTATATAACAACATACAAAATCCTTAGGTAATGATGTTTAAGGGCTTTGTTTTATTCACGTTTTAACAACAGATAGGCATTAACATGCGCGGCGCAGATTTATTAGTAAGTTATTTAAAACAAGAAGGCATCACTACCGTATTTGGTTATCCCGGTGGCGCTATCATGCCTGTCTACGATGCATTATATGACGGTGGTCTTAAACACGTTCTTTGTAGGCATGAGCAAGGTGCCGCTTTTTCAGCCTTAGGGTATGCACGGGCGAGTGGACAAGTGGGTGTCTGTATTGCAACTTCTGGCCCTGGAGCGACCAATTTAATCACAGGTCTAGCCGACGCTTACATGGACTCTGTGCCTATTGTTGCTATTACAGGGCAAGTCGCTAGTCCTGTAATAGGTACCGACGCCTTCCAAGAAATGGATGTATTAGGTTTATCGTTAGCCTGTACAAAACATAGCTTTATGGTTACCGACAAAAATGAACTAGCGAGTGTATTGCAACAAGCCTTTAGCATTGCAAAATCTGGACGCCCAGGACCCGTATTAGTCGATATTCCCAAAGATATTCAGCTAGCTGAAGTAGAAGCAGCATTAACTGTTTCATCTAAGGACACCATTGCTGAGTTTGATCCTGCCCTAATGGCCAGTGCAAAAGAATTATTAAGCCAAGCTAAGCAACCTATTTTATACGTAGGTGGCGGTGTTGGCATGGCAGGCGCCGTATCGCAGTTACAAGACTTTGTTGATGAGACTGGAATACCTTCTGTTACGACACTTAAAGGCATTGGCGCTATTCCTAATACCAAGCCCTATGCACTTGGCATGTTAGGCATGCACGGGACAAAAGCGGCTAACTTATGTGTTCACGAATGTGATTTATTAGTGGTAATTGGCGCCCGTTTTGATGACCGTGTTACTGGACGCTTAGAGAGTTTTGCTGCGAACGCGCGGGTATTACATCTTGATATCGATCCTGCAGAAATTAACAAATTACGTCAGTCTGATGTTTCTTTATGTGGTGATTTACGTGACATGTTGCCCGCGCTCAGTATGACGATGTCGATTACTCAATGGCAAACTTACTGTCGTGATTTAAAAGAAGAATATAAATGGAATTATGATGCACCATATCGCAGCATCTACGCGCCCAAGTTATTGAATCAATTATCAGAGAAACTTCCAGATAACGCAGTGGTAAGCTGTGATGTTGGTCAACACCAAATGTGGGTTGCTCAGCACATGAACTTTACCCGCCCTGAAAATCATTTATCAAGCTCAGGCTTAGGCACTATGGGCTTTGGTTTACCTGCAGGTATTGGTGCACGCCATGCTCGAGGTCGCCAAGATCCTATTGTTGTCGTATCAGGCGATGGCTCATTTATGATGAATGTGCAAGAACTCGGCACCATCAAACGTGAACAGCTCAATGTGAAAATTGTTTTAATCGATAATCAGCGCTTAGGTATGGTTAGACAATGGCAACAGCTGTTTTTTGAAGAGCGTTATAGTGAAACAATCCTCACAGACAACCCTGATTTTGTCACATTAGCATCGGCATTTAATATTCAAGCTCGTACTATTACCATGCAAGCAGACGTTCAGCCTGCGCTGGATGAAATGCTCAACAGTAATGGCGCATTCTTACTGCATGTGCGAATTAATGAAGCCGACAACGTATGGCCTCTTGTGCCCCCAGGCGCGTCTAATGCCGACATGATGGAGAAAGTATAAATGTCATTACCACACCAACAGCTTAAGCTTATTGTTAATCAGTCTCCTGAAGTGCTTGAGCGTATTCTGCGTGTTGCACGTCACCGGGGCTTTAAAATTGAGTTACTCGATTGGAATAACCAAGCTGGTGAGTTACTGCTTACTGTTTCAAGTTCACGGGCTCTAAATTTACTTAAAACACAGCTAACCAAACTTGTTGATGTCAAAGAAGTCATTGATTTAAACGAGTGATACACACAAATATAGTGAATTTACGCGGGTAAATTCACGGTCCAACTTAAGAATTTATAGCAGTGATACATTCCTGCGCAAGGAAATACAATGGCAAAATTAAGATCAGCAACGAGTACTCAAGGACGCAACATGGCTGGGGCTCGTGCACTTTGGCGTGCAACTGGTATGACAGACAATGACTTTGGAAAACCAATCATTGCAGTCGTAAACTCTTTTACTCAATTTGTACCTGGCCACGTTCATTTAAAAGACATGGGGCAATTAGTTGCGGGCGCTATAGAAGACGCTGGCGGTGTTGCTAAAGAGTTTAATACCATAGCTGTTGATGATGGTATTGCCATGGGACACAGTGGCATGCTGTATAGCTTACCGTCGCGTGAGCTTATTGCCGATTCCGTTGAGTATATGGTGAATGCACATTGCGCCGATGCCATGGTATGTATTTCCAATTGTGACAAAATTACTCCCGGCATGATGATGGCTGCGATGCGCCTCAACATTCCTGTTATCTTTGTTTCTGGTGGCCCTATGGAAGCTGGTAAAACCAAGCTTTCAGATCAAATTATCAAATTAGACTTAGTTGATGCGATGATTCAAGGCGCCGACAAAAACGTATCAGATGAGCAAAGTGACCAAGTTGAGCGCAGTGCGTGTCCAACCTGTGGTTCATGTTCTGGCATGTTCACAGCTAATTCAATGAATTGCCTAGCTGAAGCCTTGGGCTTAGCCCAACCAGGCAACGGTTCAATGTTAGCAACGCACAGTGACCGTGAAGCCTTATTCTTAAATGCCGGTAAGCGTATTATGGATATGTGTGAAGCCTTCTACAAAAATGATGATCCCCTTGCTTTACCAAGAAATATCGCCAACAAAAAAGCATTCGAAAATGCCATGACATTAGACATCGCTATGGGCGGTTCTACAAATACGGTACTTCACTTAATTGCTATCGCGCAAGAAGGTGAGGTTGATTTCACCATGGATGATATTGATCGCCTCTCTCGTCAGGTACCTCAACTTTGTAAAGTAGCCCCTTCGACTCCAGATTATCACATGGAAGATGTGCATCGTGCAGGTGGTATTGTGGCTATTTTAGGAGAGCTTGCTCGCGCTGGTTTAATGCATACCGATATTCGTAGTATGTTAGGTTTATCACTGCAAGAAGTGATTAATCAATATGATGTTACTTTGACAAAAGATCAATCGATTAAAGATTTTTACCGTGCTGGCCCTGCGGGTATTCGTACGACTAAAGCCTTTAGCCAAAGTTGTCGCTGGGACACGCTAGATGACGATCGCGCTAACGGGTGTATTCGCAGCATCGACAATGCATTTAGCCTAGAGGGCGGATTAGCCGTATTATCGGGTAACCTAGCAACCAACGGCTGTATAGTCAAAACCGCTGGTGTTGATGATGATAACCTTACATTTACTGGCCCTGCACGTATCTTTGAGAGCCAAGACAGTGCTGTAGCGGGTATTTTAGGCGATAAAGTTGTCGCCGGTGACGTAGTTGTTATTCGTTACGAAGGTCCTAAAGGCGGTCCGGGTATGCAAGAAATGCTTTATCCAACCACCTATTTAAAATCACGTGGACTCGGCAAAGCCTGTGCGTTAATCACCGATGGCCGTTTTTCTGGTGGGACGTCAGGTTTATCAATTGGTCATGTTTCTCCTGAAGCGGCATCTGGTGGTGATATTGCTCTCGTTGAAGAAGGCGACATCATTAATATCGACATCCCAAATCGTTCGATCGCCATTGATATTAGCCCTGTAGCCTTGGCTGCTCGCCGAGTTGCTATGGAAGCCAAAGGGAACAAAGCTTGGAAACCAGCAACACGTCAACGTGAAGTCTCTACCGCCTTAAAGGCCTACGCCATGTTAGCGACTAGTGCCGATAAAGGTGCTGTGCGTGATACTAGCGTGTTTGATAAGGAAGGTTAATGTCAACGCCTACGCAAGATACCGCTAAACTCAGCGGCTTGGAGTATCTGACTAAGATACTCCAAGCTCCTGTATATGATGCGGCGGTTGTGACACCGCTAGCACCATTGCCAAAATTATCGACTCGTTTTAATAATGAAATTTTATTAAAACGTGAAGATAAACAACCTGTATTTAGTTTTAAATTACGCGGGGCTTATAACAAAATAGCTCAGCTTACTAGCGCGCAACTATCCAATGGCGTAGTAACGGCTTCGGCGGGTAACCATGCGCAAGGTGTTGCTTTATCGGCACAAAAAAGAGATACAGCAGCCACAATAGTTATGCCATTAACGACTCCTGAAATAAAAGTTGAATCCGTTAAACTACTTGGCGGTAACGTGGTACTGCATGGCGATAGTTTTGATCAAGCCAATGCTTATGCAAAAAAACTATCATCCGATAAAGGCTTGGTGTTCATTCCCCCATTCGATGATGAAGACGTCATTGCGGGCCAAGGCACTGTAGCCATGGAATTGTTGCAACAACACCGCCAAATAGACAAGATTTTTGTACCTGTCGGTGGCGGTGGTTTAATTGCTGGCATTGGCGTTTATATTAAAATGGTTCGTCCTGACATTAAAATCATTGGTGTTGAGTCACAGGATTCAGCCTGTTTATGTGCGGCATTAAAAGCAGGAAAACCTGTTGATTTAGAGCGTGTCGGTTTATTTGCAGACGGCGTTGCCGTCAAACGTATAGGTAGTGAACCTTTTCGTTTGGCAAAAGACTATGTTGACGACATGATCACCGTCTCAAGTGATGAGATTTGCGCCGCGGTTAAGGATATTTTCGAAGATACTCGCGCTATTGCAGAACCTTCTGGCGCCTTAGCCTTAGCTGGATTAAAAAAATATAGCGCAATGCATCAACTTACAGAGCAATCTTTAATTGCCATATTGTCTGGTGCCAATGTCAATTTTCATGGTCTACGTTATGTGTCAGAGCGTTGTGAATTAGGTGAGCAAAAAGAAGGTGTAATGGCTGTTACCATCCCAGAACAAAAAGGCAGTTTTCGCCGTTTTTGTCAGCTTATTGGTGGCCGTGCTATTACCGAGTTTAATTATCGTTTTTCAAATCGTCAGCAAGCTAACATTTTTGTTGGCATGCGGTTGGCTAATGGCGAAACTGAACTTAACACCATGATTGAACACTTGAAGCAGCAGAATTACCCGGCTCAAGATTTGTCACGCAACGAGTTGGCAAAACTGCATGTACGTTATATGGTTGGCGGACGACCACAAGAAGCGATAAATGAACGACTCTTTAGCTTTGAGTTTCCTGAGTCGCCTGGCGCCCTCACCAACTTTTTAGCCACGCTGGGAGAGAATTGGAATATTACACTATTTCATTATCGTAACCATGGCGCGGCATTTGGGCGAGTTTTAGCGGGTTTTGAGCTAGAAGACGCACAGTACGATGAGTTTATTACGCATTTACAGCAGCTTGGTTACCAGTATAAAGATGAAAGCAGCAACCCTGCTTTTAATACATTTTTAACCCACTAAAGGATTTTTGCATGACTATTACTTCATTTCATCCAACCCCACGTACGTTAATGGGACCAGGGCCTAGCGATGTTTCTCCTCGAGTTTTACAAGCGCTAGCCAGACCAACCATTGGACATTTAGATCCTGAGTTTGTCGGCATGATGGATGAAGTGAAAAGTTTACTGCAATATGCTTTTCAAACTAAAAATGAATTCACTATTGCCGTCTCCGCACCAGGCAGTGCAGGTATGGAGACATGTTTTGTGAATTTGGTAGAGCCCCAAGATAAAGTGATTGTCTGTGTTAATGGCGTCTTTGGTACCCGAATGGTGGAGAATGTTGAGCGTTTAGGTGCAACAGCCATTATTGTTGAAGATGATTGGGGGAAACCAGTCTCCATTAACAAAGTAACACAAGCACTAAGCAATCACCCTGACGCCAAATTCTTAGCCTTTGTGCACGCAGAAACATCCACGGGAGCCCTCTCTGACGCAAAATCATTGTGTGCACTGGCACAGCAACATGATGTATTAACCATTGTAGATGCCGTAACATCACTTGGCGGTGTAGAACTACGCGTTGACGAATGGGGCATAGATGCCATTTATTCAGGCAGTCAAAAGTGCTTATCTTGCGTACCTGGTATTTCTCCAGTTAGTTTTGGCCCTCGGGCTATTAACAAGCTAAATCAACGTCAAACAAGAGTACCTAGTTGGTTTCTCGACCAAACGCTCGTAATGAACTATTGGAGCGGTGAAGGAAAACGCAGTTACCATCACACAGCGCCTGTAAATTCGCTTTACGCTTTGCATGAATCCTTAGTTATGTTGCAAGAGGAAGGCTTAGAAAATGCGTGGGCGAGGCATCGCGCTCAACATGAAAAGTTAAAAGCCGGACTAAAAGCACTGAATATCGACTTTATTGTCGACGAGGCACATCGCTTGCCCCAACTTAATACAGTTGTTATTCCCGAAGGTGCTGACGACGGACAAATTCGTAGTACACTACTAACCGAATTTAATTTAGAGATTGGTGCAGGCTTAGGGACATTAGCAGGCAAAGCATGGCGCATTGGATTAATGGGCTATGCGGCGCGCAATGAAAACGTAGCTTTATGCCTAGCCGCCTTACAATCAGCACTTAACAGAAAATAAGAGAGTTATGATTAAAGTACTAGTCAATGGCGCAAATGGGCGCATGGGTAAAGAAGCAGTTAACGCAATCAATAACGATAATGCACTTTCTTTAGTGGGTGAAATTGATTATAAAGATGATTTAGCCGCTTCTATCAGTAAATTTAAACCGGATGTTGTCGTTGATTTTACCGCCGCATCAGCAGGTTTTGAAAACACAAAAACAATTCTCAATAATGGCGCTTGTCCTGTTATTGGTACCAGCGGTTTTTTAGAGACTCAAGTGCAAGAATTACAATTGTTATCAAAAGAAAAGTCCCTCGGTGGACTAATTGCCCCTAACTTTAGTGTCGGCGCGGTGCTTATGATGAAATTTTCGGCTGAGGCAGCTAAATACTTACCCGACGTAGAAATTATTGAAGCACACAGCCCTCAAAAAGAAGAGAGCCCTTCTGGTACAGGTCTACGAACCGCAGAAATGATTGCACAATCTCGAACATTAGCGCCACAAGAGACTAGCGATAAAGAGCTATTTGACGGAGCTCGTGGTGCACAATTACATGGCGTTAAACTCCATTCAGTACGTTTGCCCGGCGTAGTAGCGCAACAAACTGTCTTCTTTGGTGGTTTAAGTGAAACACTTAAGATTGAGCATAACTCTCAGCACCGCGAATCGTTTATGCCGGGGGTTGTTTTAGCCTGTAAAAAAGTTATTGAACGCAATCAACTTGTTTATGGATTAGAACATCTCATGGACTAAGTATAAATTCCTACCTATTTGCAGTTAGCGTCTATACTTATATTTCATATTTTCGCTAATTTAAATTAGGTAAAGCATGAAACTTTGGATCGCGTTATTCATACTTGCCGCAAGCTTTTTTGCTGCGGCAAATAACCTATCAAGTATTGATGCCATTAACGCTGATAAGATGAATAATGCTTCATCTATTAATAATCAGCCGCCTCCCCTATTTGAAGCTTTAACCTCACAAGAGTTAGCATGGCTTGACGCCAACCCAAATACAACGATTGCAACAGCGCACAGCTGGCACCCTTTTATTTTTGTCGATCACAATGGGCAGTTAGCTGGATACAATGTCGATCTCATTGCATTGATCAATAAAAATCTCAGCACAAGTTTCTCCATTAAGCGTTATTCATCATGGTCTGATGCTTATGAACTCTTAATGGAAGGAAAAATACCCGCTTTAATGTCTGTAACACCTACAGCTGAACGGGGAAAGGTTCTCGCATTTACACCAGTCTATAACTTTACGCCTCAACATATTGTAACCCACAAGAGCAACCAAGATATTTCATCAATAGAAGACCTTGCAGGAAAAAGAGTGGCGGTATTTAAAAATCATTTGGTCACTGATTTTTTAAAGAAAAGCGTTAAGACCAAATCATTGCACTTCATTGAGCGAATTAACGAAGGTTACTCACTGCTTATAGCAGGTAAGGTGGATGCTAGCATCTTAAGCAATGCAGATAGTGATAAAGATAAATATAAGGGTCTAAAAATTGCTGGCACCATATTTAACCATTCAGGAAACCTCTCGATAGCCAGTCATAAAAGCGAACCTACGCTAAATACAATTCTTAGCAAAGGGATATTATCAATCTCGAAAGAGCAGCTCAACAGCCTCAATTTAAAATGGAACAAATCTGATGAAGAGAATACTTTTTATACTGATGATGAGCTTGATTATATTAAGCATAACCCAATTGTTAAGCTGGGAATAAACAATTGGAAACCAATAATATTTTCTGAACAAAATCAGACAGTAAACGGAATATTGGGCGATATTCTCAATAAAATAACCAAGACCTCAGGTTTAATTTTTGAGCCAGTAATCGGCTCAACAGAAGAGTTATCACAGCACTTCCTTCATAATGAGATTGATGTTTTACCCACAGAGTTCAATCACCCAACGCTCAATGACACCAATGAATATACCCCTAATTATCTAACCATTAACTCATCACTGTTCATTAATGAAAGTAACAATAATGTTCGTTCATTTGAGGATTTGAACCATAAAAAGCTTGCTATATTATCTAATAATCGGCACAAAACAATGATTAAAAAGCTCTTCCCAAAAGTAGAGTTAGTTCATCCTGCAAACTTAATTGAAGCGTTAAAACTTGTCACTAATGGACAAGTAGCCGCCTTGTGGGAGGCGAACCCTATCATTGCTAGCATCATTAAAAATGAGCATGTTCATGGGGTGAAACAAATCTCTCAACCAGATACTCTTCCAAATGCGCTATCAATGAAGATACAACCAACAGCTCCCATCTTACGAAGTATTTTAAACAAATCGTTAATGTTAATCAGCCAATCTCGTAAAAAAATCATCGTCGATGATTGGGTTCAATCAACTCATCTGAAGGCAGGTGTAAATCTGGCTTTGGGTATAGGTAGAGAGCCTTTTACACTCGAACATCCAAATATCAGGGGTATTGAGTTTGATCTGATGTATCGCATTCTAAAACATCAAGGTATTGAGATTTATAACACGATTAATTTATCTGAGCCCTTACTTATACAGTCCCTTTCAAATAATGCG
>Ga0105359_10004329_pt1 | contig 11358 bp, 5 predicted proteins | sample GOMGulsemesocosm_6_FD_83659 | JGI IMG/M metagenome (GOLD analysis project Ga0105359, IMG submission 83659) | Methane-oxidizing microbial communities from mesocosms in the Gulf of Mexico - GOM8C Gulf of Mexico | ecosystem: Environmental > Aquatic > Marine > Cold seeps | place: Gulf of Mexico... | reverse complement strand
TAATTTAAGATAAAGCATAAAATATGTCAAGAGGATTTATAAATAGAGCAGATACCAATTAGATGCCGGACCTAATTCAGCACCAGCAACAGCTACAAACCAATAGGAAGACGCTAGCTAACTTTTAGAATAAAAACATTATACGAACGCTATTGTTAAAGTTATTAACATTTTATAATAAAAGATAAAATAACTACAACTAGTAAATATTATACTACAGCAGTCAATGCATACATTATACACTGCAGAAGAGCTTCATTTATATTAAAACAACCATTACACTCTGATAAAGTTAAAGCGCATAAAATTTACATTACTTACATACCAAATGTCGCATTATGGTATTAAACAGTATTTACGGCCTGATCAATTTCACTATGTCAAAGTACCTTTAACCGCATTTAAAATAACTACTTAACTAAGTTATGGTTAGATAGTCAACCCGTAAACATGTGCCCTAGTTGCTTATTTTTCTATAAACTTCATAAAAGATAATGTTAACTAAGCGATTGGTGAAAAATCATATTCACTCATCTCACAATTTATTTAATTACGATTATGTTATATAAAAAGGATTTTATACTTCTAGCTCTCTTCCTCTTTAAATGTACAGCATACCCCTTGGCTATTTACTTTTTATCAACATGGTTATATTTAAATCATATTAATTTCAAACCATTAGAGAGATAAATTAAACATGAGATTTTATATGGATTCTATCGCTCTAAAACTTAGTAAGTACTTCAGCAATATGCAGAATAAACTGTTTAAAAAATACATTATAAAATGTTTATTATTAATAGTTGATTATTAACAACATAAGACACCCATAAAAAGATTCACAATAAAAACACTTTAAACCAACAGCTTATAACTATATTATACAATAGATTAAAAAGTCCTATACTAACTCAAACGTTTGAGCTAGTATTGTTGCGTGAGTATTTATTAAGCAAGTTTAAAATAATTTCTATAACTGAATCATGTTTTGCTTTCAGGTGATTAATTTTAATTTGTTGTGATTTTAGATTTTCAGTTCAAATTTCATCCATAATAATATGTAATATAAGGGACAGGACAATGAATAATATAATTACAAAAAAAACTAGTTTGGCAATTGCAGTAGCTATTGCTTTAAATGCAGCTCCAGGGGCTTCAATTGCCCTAGCAGCAGATATCAAAGATCAAGAAGTTGAAGTTATAGAAGTAACAGGAATACGAAGCGCACTAGCCAGTGCGTTAGCTCAAAAACGAAGTGCCGAAAATATTAAGGAAGTGATTCAAGCAGAAGATATCGGTAAATTACCTGATAATAACTTAGCTGAAGTACTCGAAAATATTACGGGTGTACAAATATCACGTAGCCAAGGAGTTGGTACTAATGTACAAATTCGTGGAACCAGCCAAAACAGAGTTGAAATAAATGGTGTTTCTTCTGTTGGTGCAGCTGGTAGCCGTACAGGCATAAGTTTCTCAGATTTACCCGCTGCGTTAATTTCATCTTTAGAGGTAACAAAGTCGCCAACAGCTAAAACCATAGAAGGTTCAGTTGGCGGAACTATTAATTTACATACTTTGCGTGGTAATAGTCTTGACGATACTTTACTGCAATTTCGCGTTCAAGGTGAGAATAGTGATTTAGCTGATTCAACTACTCCCAGATTATCAGGTACCTTCGGCGATAATTGGCAAACAGAACATGGTAAAATTGGCCTTGTTTTAACCGGTAGTTACGCTGAGCAAGATGTTGCCTCAATTAATCCGAGATTTGACCGTGATGCTGCAATTCACCCAGACTCTGGCTTAGATAGTGCAGAAGATTTCACGTTTATGCGTATACAATATTTGACATCTCCTTTTCAACAAAAGCAGTATACAACATCAAACTTTACAGGGTCGTTAGAATGGGAACCATCAGATGATCTAAAGATTTACTTTGATGCAACAGTCAATGATCAAGAAGTATTGCAATCAACCAGTAATTTACAAGGCTCAGGTGTTGGCAGTAATCCTATTCCAGGTATGGCCGATTACAATACTTTTGAAACTAGAGATTTTGGTAGTCTCGATGGAGTAAACGGAACCATACAACTTGGTCAGATGGCTGTGGCAACCAGTGGTATACTGTACCCTAATGTATCGCCTCTTGATGGTACAGACGTTAATCCTAATCTTCGTATGGAAAGTAGTAACTCTCCTCGACTAACGAAATCTAATGTATTTGCTTTTGGAACTGAATGGAACAATGACAAGTTACAAGTAGCTGCAGAGTTATCCTATTCAGACTCTGATCAAAGCTCACCTACGACACAAGGTGTAATAGATTTTATAAATCCTCATACTCAAGCACCGCATCCAGATTCATCAGCAGATAATGGCACGCCATTACAATTTAACTCTCAAGGTGGCTTCATGGAATGGGGTATTGCCCAAGGATTAGCGACAACACCAAGCACAGCGGAATTACTTGATCCTGCTAATTATGCTCTAAAACAGTTAGAACAAAAAAATGCAATGTCAACAGGTGACGAATCCGCAGCTAGAATAGATTTAAGTTATGACATTTCTGATGATATCTCATTCTTTACTGACATCCATGCAGGTCTTCGTTGGAGTCAATCAAATAGTAGTAGAAGTAGCGTAAAAGCAAAAAGCAGTTTTAAAAACTGGAATCGCCCAACAGGTGATTTATTTGCAGATATTCTTACGCCAGCTCCAAGCAACTTTAATGGCGCAGACGGCAGAACTTTATATGTTCCTGACTTTTTGATGATTAGTAACGATCTTGCACAAAAAGATCCACAACAAATAATTGACAGCATAAATTCAGCTATTGAGGCAAATAATGCTGCTACAGGTAATACAACGAAGCTTCTTGGCGAGCCAACAGTACAAACTACTGACTTTTTTGAGATCACTGAACAGACAACCGCTTTATATCTTCAGGGGGATTTTGAGTTAGAGTTCGGTGATATTTATGTTAGTGGTAATGTAGGTGTCCGTCATATAAGCACAGATATAGACTCTACTGGTAACGCTAAAATCAATGGAGAACTGACAAAGTCTAATCAAGACTCTGATTATTCTTTTACTTTACCTAGATTTAACGTATCAGCTGAGCTTAGTGAAGATCTCATAGCTCGAGTAGGTATTGGTAAAGATATTAGGCGCCCAAGTTTTAATGATTTGTCTACATCTACAAGCTTTGGTTCCTCTCCAACACAAGTTGTTAAGGTGGGTAACCCTGACCTAAAACCAGAAGAAATTTTGTCTTATGACTTATCTTTTGAATATTACTTTGCACCGTCAAGTATGGCGAGTATTGGTTTCTTTCGCAAAGAAAGAGACCAACTTATCGCAACAACTGTTAACCACCCAGATGAATTCCTTGGTAGTACTGGACAAATGGAGCGTTACGTCGACGGAGATTGTAGCCAAGGAGGTATCTGGAATCCAAATGTATCGCCAGCTGATTATGGTGTATTTTCATCTCGCGAAGACACCTATGGCATATGTGTAGCACGACAAGCTAAGGAAAATAACCACGAGACTGAAACTCAGCAAGGTATTGAGCTAGCTTTTCAAGCTGATTTATCTCAGTTCGAGGATGAACTTGGTTGGGCATCTGGCTTTGGTCTAATTGCTAATTACACCTATCAGAAGGCAAGTGCATCATCTAAAATATTTCGCACAGCTAAATCTCGTTATCAAGATGTATTCCAACGAACTGATGGTAAAGATGGCATCTATACCACGGCTACTTTAGATGACGATTATCTTACTCAGCGTGCTGTATTAGATGACTTATCTGAACACGCTTATAATATAACAGCGTATTATGATAAGCATGATTTAAGTGTTCGCATGCGTTATACGTGGCGTGATGCATACACTAATGGCAATGTAAGATTGATCGGTGGATTAGCACCAACATTTGCAGCGAGAGGTCAACTTAATCTTGCTGTTGGTTATGATATAAGCGACATAATTAATGTCGGTGTCTCAGCGGTGAATTTAACGCAAGAAGATGCGACCCGTTGGTGTATTAATGACAATGCTTTATTATGTGAGCAAGATACATCAGACCGTAGAATCACTGCAGGTGTGACAATAAAACTATAGGCTTAAATTTGTTAGCTAGTTGCTGTTACCTACAGCAATTAACGATAGTTACATGATTTAATAAAACGAAAACCCTTTCTTCAATGTTAGGGTTTTTTTTTATAGATTTTTTATCAGTAAAAAATGTAGTGCCCCTAATATTAAAACCAATTCCAATACATATACTTAAAAAACTCTCATGTTAGTTTCAGTGCATTTAATTGTCGTTAAAATAATTTATATGATTAAGTTATATTATTTATTAAATATTCAATCAAAATTAAATTTGGGTATTATAAATCGTCTTTGAGGCGAGTATAAAATCATGAAAAACAAAGGAATGAACATATGAAGCAAATATTAATAGGATTCCTGTTAGCTTTTGTATCAACAATAACCTATGCAGAACGTGAAGCTTTTATCTCTCTACTTGATCCTGCTTTACAGGATATTCAGAAAAAGCAAAAAAATCAGGTGTAAAATTAAAACATGTAAATAAAGGAAAGCGGTCCAGTACAGTGATGGAAGGAGTCCCGTCTGAATTTTTAGATATCAGTATTTAAGATGAACAAGATATTATCAGCTTATTACCTTTTCTAGCGCCTTTTTACGGTTTTAGTGGTAGTGAAAAATTAAAACTTAGAGGCGTAGATGAAATAGATAATCATAACATTTATGAATTATTTCTATGGATTAATGATATACAGTCAAATTACGTGCTAAATGTTTGGGTTAATAAAGAAACGTTAATGATTGTCCGTTTTCAAGGAAGCTTGCCTATAAATAGAGGCTTAAAAGTCAATCATGTGATAAACAAACACTCAGCAATAAACCAAGTTATCAAATATATTCGTCAAAATGAAACCCTAGATAAATTTAATATTAAAAATGGTATTCATAAAGGTGTACTTATTTACCGGCCTTTTGGGGAAAATAGTGAGCTTGACCCATGGTGGGAAATTGCAATTGAATTAAGAAAAGCTGACGGCCCTCTTTCCCATAATTATTATGTAGATCCAGATAAGAAAGTTTCAAGTGCTTACTCTGAAGGAAGACATCATTAGAGCTGACTGCTGTGATGTCGGAAAAATAACGCTCAATACGGTGGAGATCTTAAAATTGATGTTGGAGAAGATACTTCTGGATCTGATGGGATATATGTATCAGTGAGAATATGACGTAATAAAATAAAACGATTATCTATGGATTAGCTGCTGATCCTACATGTAATTCTTCCATTATTTCGCATTAAATGGGATACGTTTATCATGCAAAACAAAATTGGTACTCATTTATTCATCCTCGTCAGGTGAACATTACATTCAAGCATAGAACACGGTGCAATGTGGAATTCCCCCTAATTTGATAGATTGTTTAACATTGTTCTTTAACAGGCTAATAACAAATGAAAGCTGTTTTCTGGCAATAGTTCAGTTAGTTAATGGGTTTAACATGCGATAGATGAGAAATCAAAAGAGTCGACTCTGTCGATAAAAAACAACAAGACGGTCTACCATAATTCAATCTTTGTTAAAATTTGAAGACCGTTGATATGTTTTATTTTTATTCCGCCTATAGCTGAATTGTATTATAGGCTGAAAAGATGTGCCCTATTCAGCCCGGTTTAGTTAAATATCATTATTATATTTTGACAAAAAGACGTTTTTTATAAAGTACATATAAAAATAACCATATCAGAGTCCATGCGCCAAACGCTTGGAATACGCTATGCCACTCTCCAGGTAATGGCGCATAGATGCCACCGAACAGCTTGTGTGATACAGGCCCAAATTTAATAAAGTTATACAAAAAATATACAGTGAGTGAATTCAGACCAATAACCTGAAAGAAAAACGCCCATTTTTGGTAACCTTTAACGTCAATAAGCCAATAGAAAGCCGCCATCAGCATAAAACTCAAGCCACTGGTTAGCATAATAAAAGAACTCGTCCATAGTTTTTTATTAATTGGGAAGTGAAGGTTCCATATTAAACCAATAGCGACAAGTCCTGCGCCAACAGCAAGTAGAGTAAATGTTTTTTCATTGTCTTTTTTGTAACCTTGCAGGATTTTTCCTGCCAAGCAGCCAAAAACTGTTATACAAAGTGCCGGAAATTGCGTCAATAGACCTAATTCGTCATAAGTACCATTAAGTAGGCGACCCGGTAATAATGACCTATCTATCCAACCGACAACATTACCTTCAAAAGATAAATCACCAGCACCATACCCAGGTACAGGTACTAAGAATAGTATGGCGTAATATGACAGTAATATGCCCACTATCCAGTAAACTTGCCCTCTTGCTGAATAGTTCAAATAAAGTACGGCACCAATAAAAGAAGCAAAACCAATTCGCCCTAACACACTGACAAAACGAATTTCTGACGGATCAAATATTGGCGTGGCGGTATTTTTAATGAGAATACCTAAACCAATCATAATCAGCATTCTGATTGCTACTTTCTTATAAAGAGTCACTTTACTTAAGCCTTTCTCAAGACCTATTTTTAAAGAAAAAGACATGGATACGCCAGTGATAAACAGAAATAACGGCATAATAAGGTCCCAAAAAACAAAACCATGCCATGAAACGTGCTGAAGTTGATGTGCCATAGCATCAACCCATGGAAGTCCAGTTATGCCTTTCATTGCTAAAAATACAGCGGCACCACCAGCAATAAAAAACATATCAAAGCCTCTTAAGGCATCGATAGATAATAAGCGGTTGCTCTTAGATTTTGTCATCTTAAATTACCCTGTTAAACCTTTAGCTTAATATTTAATTTACCCAGTAGACCGGTTAAGTAGATTACCAAATATGCAAAGAGTAATGATTTCAATATACCGACATAACCAGTTGTTAATACTTCAGGTAATTTAAGGGCAAGCAAAGCAATAATCGGGTATATAAGATATGGCAATAAATAACACGTTAGTGTGCTCGTACCTGCTGGTGCGATTGGTTCAGCCCATTTTTTTAGTTTACATTTATCAACAATAATATAAAAAACAGCTAAACCGATAAAACCTATGCCTGCGCAAATACCTGTAAAAGAAGGTGTTGTTCTAATTTTTGAAATTCCACCCCAGTAAGGCTTGAGTAAGAAGCCATAAATCAAAGAGATGGCACCTAAAGCTAAAAGAACATATAAAAACCATTGCTGTTGTCCATTTTTACTTAAGCGTAAATAAATAACGGTTGCTAACACCCCTGACATCACAAGTGCATATCTAGAAGAACTCACTATAAAATCTATTGCTGCACGCCCCTCGCCTAATGCTGGAGTTCCCTCAATAAAAGCACCAAACTCTTGAACATTAAAAAAGTGCAATAAAACGACTGTGGCCGCTAGCAAAGCTATACGCTGGCCGATAACTAAGTAAAGTAGCGCACTAACGAGATAAGCCCACCCAATAACACCTAATATTCCCCACCAATGTATTTTAATCCAGTTTGGATTGTCCGTTTCACCACCTTGATAGGTTATAGCTAAGGTTGCAAGTAAGGCAATACCTATAAATTGCAGAAGCTTAACTTGCTTTTGAGAAAGAATGGAAACAGAATGATAATGCATCCAAACTAAAAATATTCCAACAGCCATCAAAATTTTCCAAAGCTGTTTGTCTATAATAATTAAATCTAGATTAAGGTATTTATAGTTAACCATAAATAAACCCATAACCACTAACGCAATCGTTCTAATGCCAATATTTTTGAGAATCTTAACGGTGCCGCTTTTATTTTGAGTACTGCGATTAATGGCAAGAGGTATAGATAAGCCAACGATAAAAAGAAATATAGGAAAGATGACATCAGCAAACCCAAGGCCATCTACATTCATTTTCACGTGACCAAGCCATGAAGGGACATTAGACAAAGTCCATAAGTCATTGACAAAGATCATAAAAAACATCGTCGCAGCCCTAAAAATATCAATAGAGTCTATTCTTTGACTAGCACTATTCCCACTCTTATTCATTTGTATTACTCTCCAATAATATAGTTCTTGTTATTAATATGGCGCATGGCATTCAGCCTTGAGCATGCTGTAATATATTTTTCACCTTCAATGATGAAGTGTCTCTTCAATTCTAATGAGTTCGGTTATCGAATTATTCTCATTTAAGAGTACAAACTTAGGTAATTGTTTAAACATAAACTTACCCAATGTAAACGGAAAGTTACCACCGTCAAACTCAAACGTTTGAGGTAGATTACATACAACCAATGAAACAGTCAATAAATAAGTTCTTTCTTGCAACAAAACCGCTTATAAAATAATAATCGGCAAAAGGAGTTCAATAATTATCAACGTACTCAATAATCCATAAAATCTAGCCGTATGCCTTTTTATTCATAAAGGTTTGAATATTATTGCCAGGTTTACAGGGGTTTAAGAATAAAAATGGGCGCAACAATGTGCGCCCTTGGTAAACTACTTTTCAGTGAAATAAATTAACCCTAACTACCTGAATAACCTGCGCGCTAACCCTAATAGCATAAAAAACAACCCGAAACCTAAACTACCACCAGAGCTATGACTAGCGCTTTTATCAGTTGCATCACTTTTTGTTGGAGTTTCAGCAGTGCCAAATATTTTAATTTCATTGATACTATTCCAATCATTTGAGCTATTACCGAAACCTGAGAAACGGACGTAACGTGCTGAATCATTGATACCAATATATTCTAGTTCGGATGTTGCACCAGAGCTACTACCATCAGCCGCTGTTATCCAGGTGATTGCATCGTCACTGATTTCAATCTGAAAATGTGATTGACGTTCGTCACCTTTAAGCCATTGCGCATGTATTTCAGTAATTTTATATTTAACACCTAGATCAATGATAAGGAATTCACCACTCCCCTTTGCTGACCAGCGTGTTGAACTGTCACCATCAAATGCGTTACGTGAAAAATTGGGAGATTCTTCGCTACTGGCCGCAAACGCAATTGGCGTAATTTCCGCTGAGCCATCGGTAATTTCTGCAGGTGGTAAAGCGAAGATTTTGATTTCTTGAACGCTGTTCCAGGCATTTGAACTGTTACCAAAACCAATGAAACGAACATAACGTGCTAACTTTCTCACTTCAATGTTTTCCAATTCGGTTGTTATACCTGAACTGCTGCCTGTAGTAACTGACTCCCAAGTAGTTCCATCATCACTGACTTGAATTTCATAATGAGATTTACGTTTGTCACCACTAAGCCACTGTGCATGAATTTCAGTAACAGTATATTGCGAACCTAAATCAAAAGTAAGGAATTCACCATCCCCCTCTGCTGACCAGCGTGTTTCGCTGTCTCCATCAGATACATTCACCGCAAGATTGGGAGCTTCTTCGGTACTGGCTGTAATTGCGATGGGTGAAATTTCCACTGCGCCAGAGCTAATTTGTGCAGGTGTTACACCGAAGATTTTAGCTTCAGTGATGCTGTTCCAATCGTTTGAAGTGTTACCTTTGCCAATGATACGAACGTAGCGTGCTGAATCCTTAATACCAATGTATTCTAATGCGAGTGTTGCACCAGAGCTACTGCCTTCAGTCACTGACTTCCAGTTAATATCATCATCACTGATTTGAACTTCGTAATGAGATTGACGTTCGTCACCTTTTGACCAAGCGACATGTATTTCTGTTAGATAATACTGCGCACCTAAATCAATAGTCAGATGTTCACCGCTACCCTGTGCTGACCAGCGTGTTGAAAGATCATCATCAAAAACGTTTGCGGCAATATTACCATCATCGCTACTGGCCACAATCCAATCTGCCATAATTTGTACCGCGCCAGAGGTAACTTCGGCAGCTGGCATAGTATAACGACTACTTTGATCTATTTCTCTTATGGTAAAATTTTTATATTCCGCTTTTGCAACGTCTGTATTTCTAATAAAGGCAACACCACCACCTTCAGTTATAATTTTGTCATCAGTATATGAACAGCCTTCAACATTACCTGTATTCCAGTTACCGTCATCAATTAATTCTCCAACCAATCTCCACTCACCACCATCCGTCGTATTACCATCACTGGTATCATCAATCCATAGCTCAAGTTTTACCTGAGTGTCGTTGTTGATGTTATAAGCTAGATATTTCATGCCTATCCATTGATCTGTAGGTAAACCGCCAGGGAAAAGTGATTGAGTGCCCGAAGGTTCACTGCCACCAGTCCCATGTTTTAACTCTTTTTCGAAATCCCAAGTACCATCATGTCTAAATCTTGCGTAATAAGTGTTGGCATCACAATAATTAGCTTTCGAATCATAATTTGTACTGCTATGGCCCAAAGGACCACTTCTTAATCCCATAATTAAGCCTCCCCAATTAGCGCCATCGTTACCAGTGCGTTTGTAATAAACGGTACCTTCAACGTTTTTAAAAAACTGATCCGGGTTTGTTATTTCGCTGCCATCATAAGGGTTAATGTATATGCGAGGTTGGCTGCCGCCCATTGTCAAAATACCCTCACCATCGATATTAAAAGTTGAAGCATTACCTCTTCTTTGAGTGTAACCCGTTGGATCATTAGGATCACGTTCACTAGAGCCAACACTTCTTGCAATACCATTATCCCAGTTAGACACCCATTCTTTTGAGCCTGGCTTGGTGGCAAAAAATTTAGTTATGCCAAAAGCATCGGTAGTGCTGGTTCCAGTAGTATCTATTTCTCTTACTGAAAAGTACTTATAGTCAGCGGTGGTCTCATCTCCTGAATTTTTAACAATGGCTATACCCGCGCCTTCAGTTATGATGTGACCTTCACTATAAGAACAAGTGCCTAGATCGTGACCACCCCATGTACCGTCATCAATTTTTTCTCCGACCAATTCCCACTCACCGCCATTTGAAACATCGCCATCTGAGGTCAAATCTAGATAAAGCTCAAGTTTTACATGAACTTCATCTCCCACATAAATGTTATAGGCGAGAAATTTCATGCCTAACCATTGGTCTGTCGGTAAAGTTTCACCATCAAAGAGTGCTATTTGGCGAGTGCCTTTGCTTTTACCGTTTAACTCTTTTAAGAAATCCCATTTACCATCATGCCTGAGCCTTGTCCAATATGCTTGGTCATCACAACTTGTGTCTGGATCATCGTTGGCTCTTAATCCCATTATTAAGCCACTCCAGCTTTTGGTGCCAACTGCTGTATGCTTAAAATAAATGGTAGCTTCAACGTTTTTGAAATACTGCTCGGCTGTTTCATTATCTTCATAGGAGTCAATGTTAAGAGCCGGTGAGCTT
>Ga0105359_10004324_pt1 | contig 11368 bp, 7 predicted proteins | sample GOMGulsemesocosm_6_FD_83659 | JGI IMG/M metagenome (GOLD analysis project Ga0105359, IMG submission 83659) | Methane-oxidizing microbial communities from mesocosms in the Gulf of Mexico - GOM8C Gulf of Mexico | ecosystem: Environmental > Aquatic > Marine > Cold seeps | place: Gulf of Mexico... | reverse complement strand
GAGAAAAGCAATACCAGACTATTACGAATTAATGGCATATGAATTTTAATAGCATCAATTTGACCTTGATCACGAGACTTTACTGTTAGGTTTAACTGTAAATAACGCTGTTTACCACCCACTATAAAATCAACAACAAATGCCGGATCCAGTTTAAGATAAATAGCTGGCCCGCTACTAGAAGCACCAACCTCTTGACTCACTTGCTCAGTAGCAGCGGCTGATTCATCTTCACTACTATCACTTAATAAAAAATATGCGGCACCACCACCGACAGCAAGCACCAGCACTGCAGCAACAATGATAATAATTAACTTTGCCTTACCGCCTTTAGCGCCATCTTCAGCACTTACATCTAAGTCATCAGCCATGAAATACCCTTAAATTTTCATAAAAAATCTTGTATTATCAAATTGATACAAAAGACCAATACAAGGTTAATAAATTCTAACTCCATTCTACTAGGTTTTAGGCCCAGTATCATAGCTTTTAACCAATCTTGTCATATCAAGCATAAAAATCGACTTTCGATTTTGAGACTGTCGCTTCTTGTTGTTTTATTTCCGTGTCGAATTCATCCCCTTCTTGCTCATTTCGAGCTAACTGATTATCAGAATCGGCTTCTGATTGGCTTGATCCTGAGCCTTGCTGTGACACATTAACATCAACCTCAGCAAGCTCAACTCCCTGTTGAGCCATCATTTCTCTCAGTCGCTGAACCTGCCCTTCAAGCAAATCTTTTACCTGGGTAGAAGCAGCAACAAAACTAACACTTGCGACATCCGAATCTATAGTTACTTTAACTGTTAAGCTTCCAAGCTCTGGTGGATCGAGGTGAATTTCTGCTTGCTGAATACCTTGTTTATTCATCCACATCATCTTTTCACCCATTTCAGATGACCAATTAGGATGCGTCGGTGGCACTTGCATTGTCATATTATTTTGATTGTTGTTAGCGTTAACAGCTAAACCCAGCTTTATATCACTTGCCGCTGACTGCGCAGTGGGGTTAAGCACCGAGCTTGCAACAGAGCTATCCCCAAGACCTGCTTTAACGCTAGAACCCGTCTCGACCTGCTTCAAAAGTTCCGCATCTAGCTTAGTATTTGCAGCAACTCCGCCATTCAAATCAGAAAGAACATCAGCACCATCGGAATTGATCAACCCAGATTCAGCAGTAGCCACACCCAAAGAAAGAGGAGCGAGAGGCATTATCGACTGATCAGCATTCTGCCCAAACACTTGGGCCGAACCTAGGGGAACTTGTGGTTTTGCCGTGTCAGTTAGCAATACGGTTTCGTTAGTCGTTTTCGAATCATTCGACATCTGTTGCATAATCCAATCCAGATCAGCACTCTCTTCAACGACAGTTGCAGTACTCGCCGTCAATTCGGTCGCGATGGGGGCGCTTTGTGTCGCACCTACCGCAAGACCCTTAGCAGACATAGATTTATTATTTTGCGATATGGCGCCACCAGCACCAATCATTGCCAAACCTGCAGCCAAATCAAGTTCTCCATTATTATTTGCAGCTTTTTGATCAATCAATTGATTAGCGTTTAATGACTGAGAAGTCTTCGCACCCAAATTAGTATTATTCTCAGCAGTCATTTCTAATGCCAGCGACTTATCTCCTACTCCCTCTATTGCTCCATTGGAAGTGGTTACTGATGTGCTAGCAAGACCACTAGAAACTAAGCTAGTTGCTACTGAACTTTGTGTTTCACTCAAATTCTCATCTTTGACAGTATCGATTTTTGCGCCATCAACACCCTCATTTACAAGCCCTATAGATGCAGCTGGGACCACTACAGCTTTACCATTTGATTGCCCTTCAAGATTCAATCTGGCAACTTTTGCCCCATCGCTTTGCAAAGAATTGCCACTTAAGCCTCTCCCCCCATCTAATGCTAGCTCTTGACCAAGGCCACTATCGCCCTCGGTCGCCTTAACATCCAATGAGTTAGGCCCAGTTTGATTTGCTAATTTTGACGCCTCTGCAGTTCCTTTTATAGTACCTGCGCCTGCCAATGACTGGTCTGATTGAGCCTTAACTGGAGTGAGTGAATTAATATCCTCTTGGGAAGCATGGGTAGATGTACTTTTAGATAAAACAGAAACATTAGCATCAAAGGCCTTAGATACAGTGCTTTCACTCCCCTCTAGGGCAACACCTTTAATATCAACATCAGAAACAATGGGAGAACCTTCTATGGCACCATCAAGAACAACGGGAGAACCTTCTTTGGCACCATCAAGAACAATGGGAGAATCATTTGAGGCGTCATCAAGAACACTAGGAGAGCCATCTATGGCATCGTCAGAAACTAAATTAGCATTGCCATTAGCGGTAAGTGAAGAGTTAGATTTTCCAGACAAACTATCATTCGCCTGCTGAAATGCGGCATCAAATGATTCAGTACTAGTTGCAGGAATACCTGCGCCAGTATTTGAGACATTTGCACTAGGTTTAGATGGAATTATTGATAAGTTTGAATTTGCTAACATGGAGCCCTCCGATTCACACATAAAGCATGCAATTCAAAGGCCAATTAAAGAGCGCTATTTATCCCATTGATATTGGACACCAACAAGGTTGCCCTTATCAGAGAAATCTATCGATTCACACAACTGACCAAGCAAGGGCAAGCCCCTGTTATATAACTCGTCAGAATCTTCTAATTTAAGCTTAACTTGAGAAGTGTCAAAGCCCAAGCCACTGTCTTCTAATTCGATATTCAATACTCCACCCACTTCATTAGAAGAAATGGAAACCTTAATTCTTATATAGCCAGACTCCAGCATACTTAAGCGCGTTTCACGCTCCATGTAATAAAGTACAAAACCATCATTAGTGGCTTTCAGCTTCGAGTTTAATTGTAAAACCCCATGCTCCAACGCATTAGAATATAACTCAGATAGCATCATAAACACCTGACCCGAGTAATGCTTTAGCCCAGAGACTGTCATGATAATTTGCAGAATATATGGCAAAGGGTCTGTATTCTTTAAAGACTCAGCATTCAAGGTATATTCAAACGAAAAATCAGAGGGCGTATCAAGCTCAGCCACCTTAGAGACACTTGATTCTTGCTCGACACCAATAGCATCACTCAAATCTATTTTTAAACAAGAAATATCGTCATGTGCCGAGTCAAGCACACCTTCTGTTTCTAACCTACGCCTCAACCAAGGTAGCAAGTTATCTGAATCAACCCGCCCCTCAATGAGAGGGTTAAGTTGTCCCTCAGAAAACATAACCCCTTTCGAATCTACCGCCTCATAAATACCATCTGACCAAGCCAAAAATGAGTCACCATCTTCAAAACTGACTATTTCTGTTGAGTAAGTAAATTCTGACTCTGACACTATCCCTAAAGGCAAATTATGGGATATTAGAGGTTGAGGTTTCTTTTGTCGCTGCGAAAAGAACAGAGCATCAGGCAATCCACCATTCCACACCTCTAATGTTTTGTCAGTGATATTAATATCGACAAACAAAGCACTACAAAACATATCGGCGGGTAAAATAGCTTTTAGCCTTCGGTTTATCTCAGGCACAATTTGTCGCATGAGGAAACCTTTGCGAGTCCACTCGAAAAAGATATCAGCCAGAGGCAAAGCCCCTATAGCAGCAGACAAGCCATGCCCTGTAAAATCACCGATAAGGAGGTGCATCCCTCCATTTGGCTTATAAGCAGCCAAAATCACATCACCATTAAACAGATGATGCCCATAAAAGAAGGTATTTAAACAAGGATCAGAAAGGCAATTAGAATGGGTAATATTTTCATAAACAACTTTCGCAACTTCTTGCTCATGTATCAGTTGTTCATTATAAGAAGAGAGTTTATCTCGCTGTGCCTCAAGCCTCTTCTGCAAGGTAAGAATTCGAATAATAGCATCAAGCTTGGCTGCAATTAAAACAAGATTATAGGGCTTAGATATGAAATCACTCCCCCCCACTTTTAAACAATTTACAAGTGAAGAGGTATCAGAAAGCCCTGAAAGAAACACAATGGGGATAAATCTTCCCCGACTCATTTCTTGAATTTTAATCGCCGCTTCTAGCCCGTCACATTCAGGCATGACTACATCAAGGCAAACTAGCTGAGTAAATTCAGGGTCAAATTTCTTAATTGCCTCCAATCCATCTTCAGCAACGTCAACATTATGCCCGAGGCCACTAAGCATCGCTTTAAGCAAAAGCCTGTCAGACGGATTATCATCCGCAATTAATATATTTAGAGAAACTAAAGACATGGTTTAATGCAGTAAAAACAGCCTATCAAAATTAGCAATCCGTAGAATTTTTTCTACCGCATCATTACAATTATTTAAGACTATTTCTCCTTGGTCGCCACCAGCATAGTCTCTTAACAGCAACAACATCCCTAATGCAGAGCTATCCACATAAGTAACCTTTGTCATATCTAATTCAAACTTACAGTTACTATCAACTGAGCTGTAAGCGTCTTTAAAAGCTTTATGACAACTAAAATCAAACCGCCCTTCAATTTGAATGGTTAAGACGTGTTTTTTTTCATCGTATTGTGTCTGCATGATCATACTAATTAAATCCTATAAAGTCTTTTCATGAAGTAATGACATAAACAATTACAACTTCATATTTAATAATTTGCCTTCCTTGACTTTCACGACACTTAAAGCAAATTTGAAATTAAGAGAATTGAATAACAAAAAGTACCCTGTTACCAGATAAAATCTCTCACCATTACATTTAAGTACATTAACAAACTAAGACTTACTCTTTTTTATTAAGTTATCCAATGCATCATCTAGCTTAAATACATCAATCATCATACTCTCTGATTGAGAAACTAGCTCAATATCCTTATTTTTTTCGCTGAGTTCCTGCATACTATTTTTGGCTTGAGATGAGCGTTTTTGACAAGAATCAATATCACCACCTAATACTGATAACGCCTCCTTCTCTTGTTGCAGAGTCGCTTGCAGCAATTGGGATACAGTATCAATATCATGGCTCAAATCAATAGCCACACTTTGCAGCGCATCTTTATCAACAGCCCTATCATCTTTATCAATAATAGCATTCAACAAAGCCACTTTCACTTCAGACATGCAGCTTGAGCTATCCTGTAACGCAGAGACACTGGCCTCCACCCCTTTATATACAATAGTCAAACTTTGCGATAAATTCTCGTAACCAAGTAACAAATTCGTTTCTAAATTCTGTATTAATTCAAGATTTTGAGAGCTTACCTGAGACCCATAAAAGATACTTCCTTCTACTTTTTGCCTTAGGCTCTGAATAACACCTTTTAACGGTTCTAAATCTAAGGAAACAACTTCATCTAAGTCATCTTCAACTTCAACTTCATTCAACAATCGCTCTTCATTAGTTCGCTCTTGCTCCTTCAAATGAGTTTCGGTTTTCACCAATGACTCACTAAGGGAGATAACTAATTCACTAACATCTTTTAACGATGCTATTTTTTGAGCTTCATCATTAAGTGTTATGCCGTCAAATAAATTTAAAAGAGCCATCACCGACAATCTTATTTTTTCAAGTTGAGCTGCTAAAGAGCCCACCCTTGAACCTTCTCGCATAACCCTTACTGGTGCATTCCATACATCTGTTGCCATTAAAGAGACTAGCTTACTCACCGCTTCGTATTCTAGCTCTTCAGAGACGGGTGAAAACTTCAACAGATAGCCAATCAGGCGACCTTCGTCATGAATGCCCTCTTCCGTAAGAGAGTAAGCAAGACCGTTAAATCGAAATAAATGCGGTAGGCTTTCATTACCCTCAATCTCAGTTACCTTAATATCCATAAGCTCAAGAACAGGCTCATCTTGATCACATAATTTTACTTCTAACTCAACTTGATATTCAGACCAAATAAGCTCAAATAGTTTATTACAAAAAACGTAACGCCTATCTGTATTAAGGGCTATACAAGGCTCCTGAATATTTTGGAAATAATGCTCCAACAACCTCTTATCCCGATTAATGACACTGGCATTTACTAGACTTGATTCTTTAAGCTGTTGAAGATGAAAGAAAATCTCCCTGAACTCATCATTATGCGACCAATCAGGTGTAAAGGAATATTGTTTGTGGTGATATTTTTTTACTAAACTCAGCACATTATCAAGCCCAAGAGACAGCCTTTTTCTTATCAGAATAAAGGTTAATACCACCCCCAGAAGCGTTATCAGGGTACTAATCATTACTAACCTCTGAAAAAGCTGGAAGTTCACTAGATATTCTTGTTTCTTTAACCACTTAAATTCATGAAGAACCGTTCTAGCCAATGACAATCGAGCTTGAAAAGCATCAATAATTTCTACCTTTCTTTTTTCATTTTTTTCAGTAAAAAGAGCCACTACATCAAGCTCTATGGTAGGGAAGGCATCTATTTCTTGATAAATTTTTACCATTTCATCTAGTTGAGCCGTTAACCCTGATTCTAAGGCTTGTTCTTTTTCTGAAAGAGTTAATTCACTGTCAACATCATGGGAAATAAGTTTACTTGAGTAGATAAATAATCCTAACGCCTCAAGTTGGAGCTCATTCAAATGCTCCATCATTAATTCAACATGCTGGTCAGCTGTCATTTTTTTATTACTCTCTTGGGTAATAAAGAAAAACAGGCCAGAAACAACTAAACAAATCCACAGCACAAGGACAACCACGACTCGCGTCATGAAAGTCACGAGATTTTTGCGACGAGCATTCAAATTAATTTCATTCATCAAGCATCCTAAAACTTAGGCCAAAACGTAAAGCAGGGTTATTAACACAAAACAATCCATCACAGAAAATACTAAAAACTTTTAGTATCAATTACATATAATACATTTTCGTTATTTTTCTCATCTATTAATGAAAGATCAAAAAACGTCAACCTTTCAATAATTTCGACCTTTAATAAAAGGCTCTTTACATTTTTTTGGTAATAAATCGAGCTAACAGATAAGCAAAAACTATCACCTTGCCACGCCAACAAAAGCAAGGATAGGGCAGATCCCTTAGCAAAATCAAAATAGGGATAACATCGTCCCTCTAACTGAATAAAAGGTAAATCAACATACGAAAGCGCTACCCTTTCCACCTTATCGGCCGTTAAATGCCTTTCCACAACCTCAGGATGAATAAAACAGGTTTTACCGGCTATTTTAACAATCCAGCCCTGCTCGCCCTCTAAATCAGGCGTATCACTAGGTGGTTCAACAGGCTCACTTTTAGCCTGAATCAACGCTAGCGGATTAATTTCAGCGACGACCCCGACTCTGTCTAAATACCAAAGCATATTTATATAAGGCTTTAAACCGAATGAAGGTACTTTATAAGCTTGATACCTAACCGACACAGCCCCAACTAATATGCCATATGTAACACCCAAATCATTAATCAGAATAACATTTTTTTCAATTTTGGAGTCTAGTATTTCATTATTACCGATAAATACATCGACCAGGCCAACACCCTCCAATACCATACTGATATAGCTCTGCGTTAGGTCTAGTGCTCGGTCGTCCCATTTATGTATAGAGTGAAGTTTATCGTCAGGAATACAAATCAAGCCATCTGAAGTACTCGATAGCCAAACTTTAAATCCAAGAACGCTCAGCCCATAGGAAGCGCTAAAAACAAGGTCTCTACCGCTATATTCAGAACCCCTTTGTAAATATCGCTCTGAGCCTGCATCAAGCAAACCAGAAATAACAATTAATTTTGAGCAACCCGATACATCCTGAGAAAAAAGAGTAAACACTTGGTGACTTAATACTGAAAGCGAGCCAAATAGCGAAAAGATATCATCAAGCAGAATAGACACCTCTAAATCACTCACAGAAAGGTCAGATTGAGTAGGCAAAACAAATACCGGCAAACCCAGTTTATCCGTCAATTGAGCCGCAACATTTGCCAAGGACTTAGTCTGAGTTGTTAAATAAGCCGCTTCAAGCGCTTGATAGCTCGACCTGTATGCAAAATACTTTTGATCCTGTTTATGAATAAGCATCTTTGCCTGCCTCAGAGCATCAAATACAGGCCTAAGATCTTTTGCCTTAGAACTAACACCCTGAGTTGAAACAAACCATTTGAAGTGATTAAAATGGCACCTCATCCAGGCTAAAGATTGTGCAGTTTTAACACTAATCGTCAGTATTGAGGCAAGTCCAGCCTGATTCAATTGGCCAATATTCTTCGTATTCGCATCAGACTTATAAGTTAATATCCCATCAAATGTATATTCACCCACTCTCGAAAAACGCTCAATAAAATCCATAACAATACTTAACCAAGCCTCATCATCTTGCTCCAACCTTGCCTCAAATTGATTCAACTCCCGACCGGGTTGAATAATATCCGCCCGCTCTTGCTGAATTTTCTCAATAAGTTGAGCAATCTGCTCCTTTTTTGTTGCAAGATGAAAGCCAGCAGAGGCATAAAAACCCTGCTCTAATACAAGCTGCCTAACGATATCTATAAACTCAAGAAATAGATCACGGTAATCAGGTGAAAAAGGAGAGAGCCTTTGCTGTAAGTAAGATACAAATTGGGTTAGTTGTATTAACAATGGCTCTAATTGCACCAAATATGAAAGGTCAGCACTTGCGTCTTTCAGCCAGTCTAACCCTTCCTTAATATCAATGAGACTATCTAAGGGAAAGGTTTCATAGGAAAGACAGTAGCTTTCCATTTCATAAAGGCGATAACTGAGCTTACTCAATAGCACTTCCATGATAGTAAATTAGTTCGCATACTTAATAATCTGACTTCATAAATTTAAGCATAGCAAACTCATCAATTTGCTTTTGCTCTTGTTTATCTTCGATTTTTCTTTCCTGTTCTGCATGCTTCCCTTTCACCAGGTCCATACTTTTAGTTTTAGCTCTTGCACTCAACCATTGATTTTGTGCCTGATTTGCCTGATGCTCAGATTGTGATATGGCACCTTTTTGCTGTTGCACAGCCTGCTCTAACCGACTAACAAAGTGCTGGTAATTGGTCACCAAATAAGGACTTAAACCCAGTAAATTACGCTCGGATTCATATTGGGAAGCATACTCTTGAAGCTGCTGTAACTTTTGCTTCTCTTGCTCAACTTTAGCTTTTTGACGCGCCAGCAGTCGCGCAACGTTATCTTCTTTTTTTTGAGATAACTCAACTAGCTTTTGAATACGCTGGGATCGCTTCATCGCATCATCCGAATAGATACTTAAATAAATATAATGCCTAATCTATGACAATACGTCTAGGTCATTGCCTTAACTAAGGCTTCCAAACTGGCGTCAATATTAAACTGTTCATTTAAACCTTGCTGAAGAAACGCTTTAATTTCTGGCATTAGGGTAATCGCTTGATCAGTATCCGGATCAGCACCTTTGACATAAGCCCCTACCGCGATCAAATCTTGATTTTGTTGATATTTAGAATAGAGCTGTTTCACTCTAAGCGCCCCTTTCAAATGGGCATCACTTACAATGTTTGGCATAGCCCGAGAAATAGAGGCTTCAATATCAATGGCGGGATAGTGCCCTTCTTCGGCAAGACGACGGGATAACACAAAATGGCCATCCAATATCGCCCTAGAGGCATCAGCAATAGGATCCTGCTGGTCATCACCTTCGGTTAGAACGGTATAAAAAGCCGTTATTGAACCACTCCCTTCAGCGCCATTACCCGCCCTTTCAACTAATTGTGGAATCTTAGAGAAAACAGAGGGTGGGTATCCTTTGGTCGCTGGAGGCTCACCCACAGAAAGAGCTATTTCCCTCTGAGCTTGAGCATAACGGGTTAATGAGTCCATTAGTAACAACACACTCTTACCTTGATCTCGATAATATTCTGCAATACGTGTCGTCAACATGGCAGCCCTTAAACGCATTAACGCTGAATCATCTGCGGGAGATGCGACCACCACCGAGCGCGCCAAGCCTTCAGGCCCGAGAGTTTGCTCAATGAATTCTTTAACCTCTCGCCCCCGCTCACCAATTAAGCCCACTATCGTTATATCGGCTTCAGTAAAACGAGTCATCATACCAAGCAGCATACTCTTACCAACGCCACTGCCTGCAAACAAACCTAAACGCTGCCCTTTACCAACGGTCAAGAGACTATTGATGGACTTAATACCGACATCTAAAGGCTCATTAATAGGTTTGCGCCTTAAGGGGTTAATTACGTCCCCTTGCATTCCAATACTGTCCTTAGCCTTAATGGGCCCTTTACCATCTAAAGGGTAGCCTAAGCCATTTACAACGCGGCCCAATAATTCAGGCCCCACCAGCATCATACCCTCACCCGCTAAAGGCTTAACTCTAGCCCCAGGTGCAATCCCATTTATAGCTTCGGTAGGCATTAGGTAAGTAAGGTTTCCAGTAAAACCAACAACTTCTGATTCAACCCACTTTTTAGCTTTCACCTGAACTAAGCAACGGTCGCCTAGCGCAACCTTACATCCCACAGCCTCCATGGTGAGACCCACCATACGAGTCACTTTACCCTCTAAAACAGGGTTCAAATTTTCAGTCGTAAATTGTTTTAACTTATCAAGGCGAGAGAGTAAATCAGACGCCATCAGAGTCAGACTCCAAGTCGGGATGAAGCTTTTTAAGGTCTGCTAAAATCATTTCGATTTTATGCTCAATAGAGGCATCAACAAACGCCCCTTTAGAGTCCAATACAAAACCGCCGGGTAACAGGCTATCGTCGTTTTCAACTTTTATCTCAACCCTTTCAAAAACCGAAAAGGTTTGAATCAGCTCAGCACTTTCTGGATGCAGCCGAATTCTAATTGGCTGCTCAAGCTCTTCTAATTCACGACTTAAAAAGGCTATTTGAGAAGAGAGCAATGATTCAGAGACTTGGGTTAATTGTGATTGGGTAATACTATGCACCATAGTAGCGACACTCTGATAAAGAACAGTCTCAACTTGATCTTTACAGGCTTCAATTGGGCTCTGTAACGCTTGCGCAAGCTGACTTAATAACACCTCAACGCTAGCCAGTTTTTCAGTGGCTTCTTCAACAGATTGGTTAAAACCTTTTTCATATCCTTCTTTATAGCCTTGCTCTAAACCCGTTGCATGGCCTGACTCTTGACCCAGAACTTCACCTTTTTCATATCCGGTTTGATGCCCTTCTTCCAAACCTTCAACATAACCCTCATCATAGGCTGCAAGACGGATTTCTTCTAATTGAGACGCGGTGAGAGGCTCATATACCAAGGAGTCTTCATCAATCTCCTCTATGATTACCTCTTCTTCCGGTTTGCGAATTAACAGGGAGGTACCTGTGTCTTCTCTGGGCGCAACATCTTCTAAATGAGGTAATTCCCAACGCTCATAAGCGGTTAATTTACGCTCATTTCCT